>Ga0308159_1000185_pt1 | contig 201113 bp, 169 predicted proteins | sample PhyCR1_FD_201040 | JGI IMG/M metagenome (GOLD analysis project Ga0308159, IMG submission 201040) | Phyllosphere microbial communities from UC Gill Tract Community Farm, Albany, California, United States - DLSLC.R1 | ecosystem: Host-associated > Plants > Phyllosphere > Unclassified | place...
ACGAACGAAGGTTCAGGGCCGCCAAGCCCAACCGCTTTGCACTGCGCCATCTCGGTGTTGCGAGCACCAAAATGGCAAACGAGGCCGGAACATCATAACCGATGTTCCGGCCTCCAATGTATAAGGGCCGCCAGAGCAGCCCTTTTCTTAAATCCGACAGGCGCGATTGTGTCTTAGCCGTTCTGTGTCAGCGGCGAGATCAGCACTTCCACGCGGCGGTTCTGGGCGCGGCCGTCCGGCGTGGCGTTGGATGCCACTGGCTGCGATGGGCCGAAGCCCATGGTGGACATGCGGCGCTGATCGACACCCTGGCTTGCCAGATAATTGGCAACCGAGGCTGCGCGGCGCTGCGACAGGAGCTGGTTGTGGTTCAGGCTGCCGGTGGAGTCGGTGAAGCCGTTGACGTCGATATAGGTCTTGTTGAACTTGTTGAGAACGATCGCGACCGAATTCAAAGTCGGGTAGAATGGCGGAATCACCTGATCCTGGTCCGTCGCGAAGGTAATGTTGGACGGCATGTTGAGAACGATGCTGTCGCCACGGCGTGTGACGGAGACGCCGGTACCCTGCAACTGCTGGCGAAGCTCGGCTTCCTGATTGTCCATATAGCCGCCGATTGCGCCGCCGGCGAGCGCGCCGATACCGGCGCCGATCAGCGCGTTGCGGCCCTTGTTGCCGCCGCCGATCGCCAGACCGCCAACCGCACCGGCCAGCGCGCCAAGCCCTGCGCCGCCCGCCATGTTGGAGACCTTCTGCTCACCCGTGTAGGGATCGGTCGTGGTGCAGGCGGAAAGGTAAGTTGCGGCAAGCGCGAGAACAGCAAACTTCTTGATCATTGGAAATCATTGCTCCGTGAGTTTCGGGAGGTAAGACACAGCGATTCGGGCATTTTCACGGTCGAGACTCACTCCGCCGCGTCCTTTTGGCCAAAACGTTTTTCGATATAGTCGATGACCAGCGCCTCGAAGTCCGAGGCGATGTTCGGACCGCGCAAGGTCAACGCCTTTTCGCCATCGATAAAGACGGGTGCGGAAGGGCTCTCGCCGGTTCCCGGCAGCGAAATGCCGATATCGGCATGCTTGCTTTCGCCCGGTCCGTTGACGATGCAGCCCATGACGGCAACGTTCAGCGCTTCGACGCCTGGATATTTCTCGCGCCAGACCGGCATGTTCTTGCGAATATCGTTCTGGATGTTCTGCGCCAGTTCCTGGAAGACGGTCGACGTCGTGCGCCCGCATCCCGGACAGGCGGCAACCACCGGAATGAACTGGCGAAAGCCCATGACCTGCAACAGTTCCTGCGCCACCTGCACTTCGCGGGTGCGATCGCCATTCGGCTCCGGTGTCAGCGACACGCGGATCGTATCGCCGATGCCCTGCTGCAGCACATAACCCATGGCAGCCGACGAGGCGACGATGCCCTTGGAACCCATGCCGGCTTCGGTGAGGCCGAGATGCAGCGCGTGGTCGGAGCGCTCCGACAGCATTGAATAGACCGCGATCAGATCCTGGACCTGGCTGACCTTGGCGGAAAGAATGATGCGGTTGCGCGGCAGGCCAATCTCTTCGGCAAGCTCTGCGGAAATCAGCGCCGACTGGACGATGGCTTCGCGCGTGACCTGACGGGCAGACAGCGGAAAACCGGCATCCTTGTTCTTGTCCATGAGGCTCGTCAGCAATTCCTGATCGAGCGACCCCCAGTTGACGCCGATGCGCACCGGCTTGTCGTAGCGGATCGCCATCTCGATGATGTCGCCGAACTGCTTGTCCTTCTTGTCCTTGAAGCCGACATTGCCGGGATTGATGCGGTATTTCGCCAGAGCCTCGGCACAGGCGGGATGATCGGCGAGCAGCTTGTGGCCGATATAGTGAAAGTCGCCGACGAGCGGCACGTCCATGCCAAGCCGCAGCAGACGGTCGCGGATTTTCGGAACGGCGGCAGCGCTCTCATCCCGGTCCACGGTAATGCGGACGATCTCCGAGCCGGCGCGATGAAGGGCTGCAACCTGCTGGACCGTCGCATCGATATCGGCCGTGTCCGTATTGGTCATGGATTGCACCACGACCGGCGCACCGCCACCGACGATCACGCCACCGACATCGACGGCAACGGAGGCGCGGCGGGGCTTCGGATCGTAATCGGCGTGTGCGTTCATCATGGTCTCTGCAACTGCGGTGAGGGTCATCATTCAGGTGGATCAAGGCGAGCGCCTTGTCAACATCGAAGCGGTCAACTGTTAAAGCACGTCGCTTCGCTCTCACACTTTACGGTCTTCTTGTTCGCATGGCGTTATCGCAAAACCGCTTCACACGTTTGCGCGCCATGTTTTATTTTACCGCAATCATGGCGAAATTCGAGCCCGTCTCACACCCGACCCAAAACGAGAGCGCTTCCTTAGCGATTGAAAGCGCTCTAGCCGGCCGGAACGATTGGCGTGGCTCAGTGACCGCTAGCCCCGTCGGCATGACGAGCAAGCCTGGAGAGCAGCAGCACGACCACGTGCAGAAGCGGAATAAAGAGGAAGACGGTCGCAAGGCCGGTATGTTCGGCAATGAAGCCAATGGCCGAGGGCGCAACCAGAATGCCGGAATAGCCCATGGTGGTGACGACAGACAGACCGATGCCAGGCGCCAGCCCCGGCATGTTGCCCGCTGCGGAAAAAGCGATCGGCACCATGTTGGAGATGCCGATACCGGCAATGGCAAAGCCGATAATGGCAATGAAGGCGTTTCCGGCAGCACCTGCAATCAGAAGACCGACGATCGACAGAGCCGAGCAGACTTGCAACGTGCGCACGGCGCCGAGACGCTCGCGCACGAGGTCGCCCGCAAAGCGCATGACCGCCATGGTCAGCGAGAAGGCGGCGAAGGCAAAGCCGGAAACCGCAACCGATGCGCCAAGCTCGTTGCGCAGATAGAGCGCACCCCAATCGAGGACCGCACCCTCCGGCACCATGGAAAACAGCGCCATGAGGCCGATGATCCAGGGCAGCGGTGTAAGCGGCAAGCCACCCTTCGGCCGTTCTTCTTCAGGGTGCGGACGATCCACCATGACGCGCGGCCAGGCAATTGCAAGAAGGGTTGCAGCGATGATGGTAAGCGCAACGGCATGACCATAAATGCCGATCTTGGTGATCAGCAAACCGCCAAGGCCCGCGCCGATCAGGCCGCCGAGGCTCCAGAAGGCGTGGCATGACGACATGATGGCGCGCCGCATACCGCGCTCCACCGCAACGGCATTGGCATTCATCGCCACATCCATGGCGCCCGTCAGACCGCCGAAAAGAAAGACAGTGATGACGCCCGCCCAGACGGTATTGGAGAGCGTGATGAGAAGCAGTGTCGGCACAAAGATGGCGGCACAGAATAGCGTCACGGAGCGCGACCCGATGCGGGCGATCTGCGAACCGGCAACCGGCATGCAAGACAGCGAGCCAAGACCGAAGACGAGAATGACAAGCCCAAGCTCCGCCTCGCTCAGGGAAAGGCGCTTGGCAAATTCGGGAATCATCGGCGCCCAGGAGCCCATCATGAAGCCGTTCATCAGGAACAGCAGGGAGACGCCAAAGCGGCTTTTCGTCATATAGGGGGTGCGGGCGGTGGAGACGGACATCGGGGAGCCGGTCATGCGGGCTGGTCCTTCGGTGAATGCGGATGGGATGAGGCACGGGCGTCACGCCCGGCAAGATGAATGTCGAGATTTCGTCTCCGGAGATCGCGAACGAAAGCATCATCGGCATCGCCTTCCAGAACAAGGGTCAGATCGGGGGTGAGCGCCGCCACGTGGAAGGCCGCGCCCATACCAAGCTTCTCGCTGGTGATCGCCGCCAAGGTTCTGGCACTCGCCTTGCAGGCCAGCCGCTTGAAGATCGCGTCCTGATAGATGTCGGCGGACAGCCCGCCATCAGCCGTCATGCCGCAGACGCCGAGGATGCAGAGATCGGGCCGCATATCCTCCAGTTGGGAGATCGCCACTGTATCGATGGCGGCACCGACGGCGGGATCAATTCGCCCGCCGACCACGATCAGTTCCAGATCGGCGCGGCCAGAAAGTTCTGCCGCAATCACCGGCGTATTGGTGATGACGGTCAACCCCGCGCCCTTCGGCAAGTGGCGGGCGATGGCAAGATTGGTGGAGCCGGCGTCAAGAAAGATCGTCATTCCGGATGTGATGCACGCCGCCGCCGCCCGGCCGAGGACATCCTTGCGGTCCTGCATATCCGTCACGCGGTGGCTGAGCGGCACCGTCTTGCCACCGTATATCAGCGCCCCGCCATAGACGCGCTCGCAAAGGCCACGCCCTGCCATATCGCGAAGATCGCGCCGGATCGTGTCTTCCGAAACATCGAAAGCCTGGGCGAGATCCTGCGCAAGAACGCGACCCTTGCTCTGCAGCTCGGCGAAGATGAGCGTCTGACGCTCGCTGACGAAGTGGTCGATTTTGGACATTCGGCACCAACATGTGGAATCGTGCACAAACACGCATACATGCAGGAAGGCTTATCCACAAGCGGAAATGCCCGCACGGTGGCGGGCATTGTCGTCACTCTTGATGTCGCTTCGTTACTCGGCGTAGACGACCAGCAGATCCTTGGCGTCGATCTGGTCACTTGGCCGTACCAGGACTTCGGCGATTTTGCCGTCTCGCTCGGCATGCAGGGCCGTTTCCATCTTCATCGCTTCGATGGAAACCAGAACGTCGCCCGCCTTCACATCCTGGCCGGCATTGGCGAAGACGCGGGAGATAACGCCCGGCATCGGCGCGCCGACATGGGCGGCGTTCCCCGGCTCTGCCTTGCGGCGCGCAGCCGAGCCACTGGCACCATGGGCACGGTTCGGCACCTTGATGCGGCGCGGCTGGCCGTTGATCTCGAAGAAGATGGTGACCATGCCCTTGTCGTCGACACCCGAAGACGCCTGGTTGACGATGACGAGGGTCTTGCCGCGTTCGATATCGGCAAACAGCTCCTCGCCGTCTTCCATGCCGTAGAAGTAAGCATGTGTCGGCAGCACCGAGACAGGCCCGTAGGTTTCCGAAGCGAGCGCGAAATCGGTAAAGACCTTCGGATACATCAGATAGGAGGCAAACTCGAAATCATCGACCGGGCGCTCCAGCTTGGTTTCGATCGCCTTGCGCTCCGCATCGAGGTCGGCATCTTCCAGAAGCGAGCCTGGACGAACGGTGTAAGGCTTCTCACCCTTCAAGGCCTTCTTCTGCAGCGCTTCAGGCCAGCCGCCCGGCGATTGGCCGAGATCGCCCTTGAGCATGGAGACGACCGAGTCCGGGAAGGAAACTTCCCTCTCCGGGTTTTCGACATCGGCCACCGTCAGATCCTGGCTGACCATCATCAGCGCCATGTCGCCGACGACCTTTGAGGATGGCGTGACCTTGACGATATCGCCGAACATCTTGTTGGCATCGGCATAGGCCTGCGCCACCTCATGCCAACGGCTTTCCAGGCCGAGCGACCGCGCCTGTTCCTTGAGGTTGGTGAACTGGCCGCCTGGCATTTCGTGCAGATAGACTTCGGATGCCGGTCCCTTGAGATCGCTTTCGAAGGCCACATACTGGTTGCGCACCGCTTCCCAATAGAAGGAGATGCGGCGGATCCACTCCGCATCGAGACCCGTGTCGCGTTCCGAACCGGACAACGCCTCGACGATCGAACCAAGGCAGGGCTGCGAGGTGGTGCCGGAGAAGGCATCCATCGCCGCATCCACGGCATCCACGCCCGCATCGACTGCAGCGAGCACGGTCGCCGCAGCAATGCCCGACGTATCATGCGTGTGGAAATGGATCGGCAGGCCGGTTGCTTCGCGCAGGGCCTTGAACAGAACCTTCGCGGCGGCAGGCTTCAGAAGACCCGCCATATCCTTGACGGCGATGATGTGCGCGCCGGCCTTTTCAAGCTCAGCGGCAAGATTGGTGTAATATTTGAGATCGTATTTCGGCCGCGCCGAATTCAGCAGGTCGCCCGTGTAGCAGATGGTAGCCTCACAGAGCTTGTTCTCCTCGGCAATCGCATCCATCGAGACGCGCATGTTTTCGACCCAGTTCAGGCAGTCGAAGACGCGGAAGAGATCAACCCCACCCTTTGCCGCCTGACGGACGAAATATTTGACGACGTTGTCCGGGTAGTTCTTGTAGCCAACGCCATTGGCGCCGCGCAGAAGCATCTGCAGAAGCAGGTTCGGCGCGCCTTCGCGGATCAGCGCCAGACGCTCCCATGGGTCTTCGGTCAGGAAGCGCATGGAGACGTCGAAGGTCGCACCACCCCAGCACTCGAGCGACAGAAGCTGCGGCAGTGCCTTGGCATATACGCTTGCCACGCGGGCGATGTCATGGGTGCGCACGCGCGTTGCCAGAAGCGACTGGTGACCATCGCGCATGGTGGTGTCGGTGACAAGGACGCGCTTTTCGTTGCGCATCCAGTCGGCGAAGCCTTTCGGCCCCAAACTGTCCAGCAACTGCTTCGTACCGTCCGGCGTCGGCGCTTCGATATAGGGCACGACAGGCTTGACGGCCTTGTCGGACGGCGTGGCGCGACCCTTGGTTTCCGGGTGACCGTTGACGGTGACATCGGCCAGATAGGTGAGAAGCTTGGTGGCGCGGTCCTGACGCTTTACCTGGGCGAAGAGCTCCGGCGTCGAGTCGATGAAGCGTGTCGTGTAGGTGTTGTTGCGGAAGCTTTCATGACCGATGATCGCTTCCAGGAAGGTGAGGTTGGTCGCCACGCCGCGGATGCGGAATTCGCGCAGCGCGCGGTCCATACGGCTGATCGCCTCATCCGGCTTTGGCGCCCATGCAGTAACCTTGACGAGCAGCGGATCGTAATAGCGGGTGATGACGGCGCCGCTATAGGACGTGCCGCCATCCAGACGAATGCCGAAGCCCGAGGCCGAACGATAGGCCGTGATGCGACCGTAATCGGGAATGAAATTGTGCTCGGGATCTTCCGTAGTGATGCGGCACTGAAGCGCGTGACCGTTGAGACGGATATCCTTCTGCTCAGGCACGCCGGATTCGGGCGTGCCGATGGCGGCACCCTCGAGAATGTGGATCTGCGCCTTGACGATATCGATGCCGGTGACGACTTCGGTCACCGTGTGCTCCACCTGGATGCGCGGATTGACCTCGATGAAGTAGAACTTGCCGGTATCGGCATCCATCAGATACTCGACCGTGCCGGCGCCGATGTAATTCGTCGCCGCTGCGATCTTCAGCGAGTAATTGGCAAGCTCCTGGCGCTGCGATTCCGACAGATAGGGCGCTGGCGCGCGCTCGACCACCTTCTGGTTACGCCGCTGGATGGAGCAGTCGCGCTCGAAGAGATGGACGACATTGCCATGCGTGTCGCCAAGGATCTGGCTTTCCACGTGGCGGGCGCGTTCCACCAGCTTTTCCAGATAGACTTCGTCCTTGCCGAAGGCCGCCTTGGCTTCGCGCTTGGCTTCGGTGACTTCGCGCGCCAGATCTTCCTTTTTGCGAATGGCGCGCATGCCGCGACCGCCGCCGCCCCAGGAGGCTTTCAGCATCACCGGGTAGCCGATCTCTTCGGCCATGCGTTCCACCTGCGCAAGATCATCCGGCAGAGGCTCGGTCGCCGGAACAACCGGCACACCAACCGAAATCGCCAGATTGCGCGCGGCCACCTTGTTGCCGAGCTGACGCATGGTTGCCGGACGTGGGCCGATGAAGGTAATGCCGGCGGCATCGCAGGCATCGACGAATTCGGGGCTTTCCGACAGAAGGCCGTAGCCTGGATGGATGGCATCGGCGCCCGAGAGCTTGGCGACGCGGATCACTTCCTCGATCGACAGATAGCTCTCGATCGGACCCATATCCTTGGCAAGATGCGGGCCACGTCCGACCTGATAGCTTTCATCCGCCTTGAAGCGGTGCAGGGACAACTTGTCCTCTTCGGCCCAGATGGCGACCGTTTTTATACCGAGCTCGTTGGCGGCGCGAAATACGCGGATTGCGATCTCCGAACGATTGGCAACGAGAATTTTCGATATCTTCAAAACGGCCTCCCAAGAACCTTATGAGCACTCCAACATGCTGCACCGCGGAATTAAGCAGCAAAACCGCATGTTGGAAAGGACGATTTTCATCATCCCGGTTCTGGTCCGCGCGTCTGAATGCGTCAACCAATCAAGCCGCAGCGAAACGCAAGCGCCACGACGTGCTGGCGGTTTCGCGCACCGAGCTTGCGCTGGATACCGCTGAGGTACCAATCCACCGTATGACTGGTGATCGAAAGCGCCTTGCCGATCTCCGGCGACGTGTTGCCGAGCGCCAGTAGCGTCAGTACATCGCGCTCCCGGCGCGTCAGCTGCGCCACCGAAAGATCCGGAGAGGACAGCAGATCTTCCGAGTGTCCGGTCAAATCCGCAACACGCCAGAACGTGACACGCATGACCGCATCGAAGATCGCCAGTTCACGTTCCGTCAGATGGCAGCCAAGGCCGCTGATAACAACGCCACCCAGCATGCCGTTGCGCCCGTGAATTGGAAAAGCATAGCCTTCCCGCAATCCATGCCGAGCCGCATCCTGAAAAAGTTTCGCCGCACGTTTGCGATGCGTCGCCTGCGGAAGAAGGCACACTGCATCCCGCCACCTCACCGGCTTTTGCAACAGACAGAGCGATCGCTCGATGGGATCGACCTCCCTATACTTCTTCGCGTCGTAAATCGCCGACCAACCCTCGGGCTGCTGCTGCGCCAGCACCACATCCTTGACCGCGGCCCGCCGGACGGCGCGTCGGAAAATACGATAATAGTCAAACCCGTACTGGCTTATAACCTGCTGGAAAGAAGAGAGAAATTCATCCAGACCCATTGGCTCTGCATGGGTATCCAGGAACGTAAATAGGGTCTGCATCTCAAAATAGATCCTGGCAATAAAAAAGACCACGAACCTTGCAGGGGGTATGTCTTTCGCACCCCTTAGCAGCCAGGTTCAAACGCGGCAAATTTGTAATCAAGCAACGTGTCATGCACTAAAACTTTTCCGCGAAATAGACCGATTTGACAATCCAAAATATTCAGATCGTGCAGAACGCGATTTTTTTCGAGTCTCGCTTCAAAAGCCCCGGCGTTAAGCGCCCATTCATGTAGAAAGAGCGATAAAACAACTGCTTGCATAGCCCGCAATCGCCCTTGTCGTTGAAGGTAAGGGTTTCGCCCCAAAGGGCAGGACTGACATGAAGACGGGATTTGGAAATTGACACTGTTTCAAGTTTACACGCGCGCCCTGCGCTACCTTGCAACCAACAAATGGCGGGTCACGATCGTCGTTGTTGCAAACGTTATTCTTGCGGCAATCACCATCGCTGAGCCGGTTTTGTTCGGCAAGATCATCGATGCGCTGTCGACAGGGTCCGTTCCAACCAACATCCTCATTCTTTGGGGTGCGTTCGGCCTCTTCAATACAGTGGCTTACGTTGCCGTGGCGCGTGAGGCGGACCGGCTTGCCCATGGGCGCCGCGCCTCGCTTCTGACAGAAGCCTTCGGCCGCATCATTTCCATGCCGCTTTCGTGGCATCATCAGCGCGGCACCTCCAACGCGCTGCACACACTGCTGCGCGCCAGCGAAACGCTGTTCGGCCTCTGGCTCGAATTCATGCGCACGCATCTGGCAACTTTCGTTGCCGTCGCGCTGCTGATCCCGACTGCCTTCTCGATGGACGTTCGCCTGAGCTTCGTGCTGGTGGGCCTTGGTATTTTCTACTGGTTTATCGGCAAGTGGGTGATGAACCGCACGAAGGAAGGCCAGGCCTCCGTCGAGGAGCACTATCACACCGTTTTTGCCCATGTGAGCGACTCCATCAGCAACGTCTCGGTGCTGCACAGCTACAACCGCATCGAAGCCGAAACCAAGGCTCTGAAGTCCTTCACCGAGCGCCTGCTGAGCGCCCAGTACCCGGTTCTCGACTGGTGGGCTTTCGCCAGCGCGCTGAACCGCACGGCCTCGACGCTGTCGATGATGATCATCCTCGTCATCGGTACGATCCTGGTGAAGAATGGCGAGCTTCGTGTCGGCGACGTCATTGCCTTTATCGGCTTCGCCAACCTGCTGATCGGCCGCCTCGACCAGATGCGCGCCTTCGTCAGCCAGATTTTCGAAGCCCGCGCCAAGCTCGAGGACTTCTTCAAGCTGGAAGATTCCGTCCAGGAGCGTGAAGAACCGAATTCGGCTCGCGAACTTGGTCACGTCGAAGGCACGGTCGAATTCCGCAACGTCAATTTCGGCTTTGCCAACACCAAGCAGGGCGTGCATGACGTCTCCTTCGTCGCCAATGCCGGCGAGACGGTGGCTATCGTCGGTCCGACGGGTGCAGGCAAGACCACGCTCATCAATCTATTGCAGCGTGTTTATGACCCAAGCTCCGGCCAGATCCTCGTGGACGGCATCGACATCTCGACGGTGACGCGCCAGTCGCTCAGAAGCTCGATTGCAACCGTGTTCCAGGATGCCGGCCTTCTGAACCGCTCGATCCGCGACAACATCCGTCTGGGTCGCGATTCGGCAACCGACGATGAAATCGTCCAGGCCGCAACTGCGGCGGCTGCGACCGACTTCATCGACAGCAGACTGAACGGCTACATGACGCAGGTGGGTGAGCGCGGCAACCGTCTCTCCGGTGGTGAGCGCCAGCGTATCGCCATTGCCCGTGCGGTTCTGAAGAATGCGCCGATCCTGGTTCTGGACGAAGCGACGAGTGCGCTCGACGTGGAAACCGAAGCGCGTGTGAAGGACGCCGTCGATGCGCTGCGCAAGGATCGCACCACCTTCATCATTGCGCACCGTCTGTCGACTGTCCGCGACGCCGATCTGGTGCTGTTCATGGACAATGGCCGGATCATCGAGAAGGGTACCTTCGATGAACTCAGTCTGCGCGGTGGCCGCTTCACCTCGCTGCTCAGAGCAAGTGGCCTTGTCAACGACGACGAAAAGACCGGTGTGCCATCTATCAACATGCCGCAGCGACAGATGAACCACGCATAAGACAAAAAAGACGTGATGATTTCAGATTGACCTCCGCAGCCCTGCGCTGCGGAGGTTTTTCTTTGTGCAGTTTGCTCGAACGGCAGAAAGCAAAAAGCCCCGGCGCAAACCGGGGCTTCAATAGGTGCATTCTGGATGTGGGCAGTATCAGGACCGACCAAACGCCTTACAGTCTGTTCAAGAATTGCTGTTGGTCTGACGAAAATGGTGATTTCGAGAACCGGAGCGCAGCGTACTTAAAGTACGTGAGCACCGGAAGCACAGAAATTGCCATTTGCAGGCGGCCAACGGCGATTATTGGATAGACTGTTAGTAGTTGTCGTCCTCGTCTTCATCCTTGCGGGTAGACTTGAGCGAGGAGAGCTTGGCGAAAACGGCGTTGGCGTCGATTTCTTTTTCTTCTTCGCGCTCATAGTTGAAGCCGAGCTTTTCGGTGGTGCTTGCAGGCTGCAAGGTCGCATCCAGTTCTTCCTGGGTGGGAAGCGGGCGACCGCGCGATGCGCGTTCGACTTCGAGGTCGAGGTCGATCTGGCTGCAGAGGCCAAGCGTGACCGGGTCCATCGGTGTCAGGTTGGCGGCGTTCCAGTGGGTGCGATCACGAATCTGCTCGATGGTCGACTTGGTGGTGCCGACGAGACGCGAAATCTGCGCGTCCTTCAGCTCCGGATGGTTGCGCACCAGCCAGAGAATGGCATTCGGACGGTCCTGACGCTTGGACACCGGCGTGTAACGCGGGCCACGGCGCTTGGATTCTGGAACGCGAACCTTCGGCTCGGAAAGCTTCAGCTTGTGGTTCGGGTTGCCTTCGGCGCGTTGGATTTCGTCGCGGGAAAGCTGACCTGTTGCGATCGGATCGAGACCTTTGATGCCCTGCGCTGCTTCACCATCGGCGATTGCCTTGACCTCAAGCGGATGAAGCTTGCAGAACGTGGCAATCTGATCGAACGACAGCGCCGTGTTGTCGACCAGCCAGACGGCCGTCGCTTTCGGCATGAGCAGTGTTTGAGCCATAGATACAATCCTTCTGAGCGTCCGCGCCGGTGTCGCGGGCGTGGAATGAAACCACTGATTTCCGGGAATATGACCGCTCTATAACCGGATTGCATCAGAATTGCAATTGTTCGAGAAACAAATGACCTTTGTCTAATTGCCGGATGTCACCAACCTGTTATGAATTGGACACATGACTGGAGGACAGGAGTCTCCAGACTTAAAAAGACAATCTGCATGAGGAGGAGTTCATGTCTGCGAAGATCTACCCGGTTCTCAAATCGGCCAAAACCGGCACGCTGATCGACAATGACCGCTATCTGAAATGGTATCAGGACAGCGTGGAAGATCCGGAGAAATTCTGGGGCAAGCACGGCAAGCGGATCGACTGGTTCAAGCCATACACCAAGGTCAAGAACACCTCCTTCAAGGGCAAGGTGCCGATCAAATGGTTCGAGGACGGCCTGACCAACGTCTCCTACAACTGTATTGACCGACACCTGAAGACGCATGGCGAACGCACTGCGATCATCTGGGAAGGTGACAATCCCTATATCGACAAGAAGATCACCTACAACCAGCTCTATGACGCCGTCTGCCGCCTCGCCAATGTGCTGAAAAAGCACGGCGTCAAGAAGGGCGACCGCGTCACCATCTATATGCCGATGATCCCGGAAGCGGCTTATGCGATGCTCGCCTGCGCCCGCATCGGTGCGATCCATTCCGTCGTTTTTGGCGGTTTCTCTCCCGAAGCGCTGGCCGGCCGCATCGTCGACTGCCAGTCCACCTTCGTCATCACCTGCGATGAAGGCGTTCGTGGCGGCAAGCCCATTCCGCTCAAGGAAAACACCGACAAGGCGATCCATATCGCCGCGCGCCAACACGTCATCGTCAACAAGGTTCTGGTCGTGCGCCGCACGGGCGGCAAGACCAACTGGGCGCCCGGTCGCGACCTCTGGTACCACCAGGAAACCGCAAACGTAAAACCCCATTGCGAGCCGGTGAAGATGAGGGCGGAAGACCCGCTCTTCATTCTTTATACATCGGGCTCCACCGGCAAGCCGAAGGGTGTGCTGCACACGACCGGCGGCTATCTCGTCTATGTGTCGATGACGCATGAATATGTCTTCGACTACAAGGATGGCGATATCTACTGGTGCACGGCCGATGTCGGCTGGGTGACCGGCCATTCCTATATCGTCTATGGACCGCTTGCCAATTGTGCCACGACGCTGATGTTCGAAGGTGTGCCGAACTTCCCCGACCAGGGACGTTTCTGGGAAGTCATCGACAAGCACAAGGTCAACATCTTCTATACGGCACCCACCGCGCTTCGGTCGTTGATGGGCGCCGGCGACGAGTTCGTCAAACGCTCGCAGCGCTCCAGCATCCGCCTTCTCGGCACGGTCGGCGAGCCGATCAACCCGGAAGCCTGGGAGTGGTATTATCATGTGGTCGGCGAGGACAAGAGCCCGATCGTCGACACATGGTGGCAGACGGAAACCGGCGGCATCCTGATTTCGCCGCTACCGGGTGCCACTGACCTGAAGCCCGGCTCGGCCACCCGCCCCTTCTTCGGCGTCAAGCCGGAACTGGTCGATGCCGAGGGCAAGGTGCTGGAAGGTCCGGCCGACGGCAATCTTTGCATCACCGACAGCTGGCCGGGCCAGGCGCGTACCGTCTATGGCGATCATCAGCGCTTCATCGAGACCTACTTCTCCACCTATAAGGGGAAATACTTCACCGGCGATGGCTGCCGGCGCGATGAGGACGGCTATTACTGGATCACCGGCCGCGTCGATGACGTGCTGAACGTGTCCGGCCACCGTCTTGGAACCGCAGAGGTGGAATCGGCGCTCGTCTCGCACAGCGCCGTTTCGGAGGCGGCCGTGGTCGGCTATCCGCACCATATCAAGGGACAGGGCATCTATTGCTATGTCACGCTGATGGCGGGCAAGACCGGCGACGAAGCGCTGCGCGCCGAGCTCGTCAAGCATGTGCGCGATGAGATTGGCCCGGTGGCAACGCCGGACAAGATCCAGTTCGCACCCGGCCTGCCGAAAACCCGCTCCGGCAAGATCATGCGCCGCATCCTGCGCAAGATCGCCGAAGACGATTTCGGCGCGCTGGGCGACACCTCGACGCTCGCCGATCCCGCGGTCGTCGATGACCTTATCGAACACCGCCAGAACAAGCCTGCAGCGGCTTGAGGCCTTTACGAGCGCCTGACATGTCCTGAGAAACAAAAACGCCCGGCGACGATCTGTCACCGGGCGTTTCGGTATTTAAACCTTAGCGCAAATTACTGAGCGCGCACTTCCTTGAGCTTGGCCTGAATGCCGTCAACGATATCCGCACCAATTTCAGCCTTGTGCTTTTCGTAGACGACCGCGGACTTTTCGCGGATACGCGCCTGCTCTTCCGCAGACAGCACGTTCACCTTGAGACCAGCTTCCTTGATCTTGTCCAAAGACTTCTGGTTCAGCGCGCGGATGACCTTGCGCTCTTCATCGCGACCGACAATCGCGCATTCACGAAGGGCGGTCTGCTCTTCGGGCGTGTAGCTGTCGAAGATCGGCTTGGAGAAGAGGAAGAGGAACGGGGTGTAAGCGTGGTTCGTCTCGGTGACGAATTTCTGCACTTCGTAGAACTTCGAGGTGTCGATCGTCACGTAGGGGTTTTCCTGTGCGTCGATCGCGTTGGTCTCCAGTGCGGAGAACACTTCGCCAAAGGCCATCGGTGTTGCATTGGCGCCGAGGTTCTGGAAGGTGTCGAGGAAGATGTTGTTCTGCATCACGCGGACCTTGAGGCCCGAGAAGTCTTCCCACTTGTCGACCGCGCGCTTGGAGTTGGAGAGATTGCGGAAGCCGTTTTCCCAGTAGGCCAGATTGACGAGGCCCTGCTCTTCGAGCTTCTTGTTCATCATGTCGCCGAACTCGCCATCCAGAACGGCATCGACTTCCTTCGTGTTGGAGAACAGGAAGGGCAGATCGAACACGCCAAGCGCCGGGATCAGCCCGACGAGCGGTGAGGACGAGGTGACGACGGCTTCCTGAACGCCGGAACGCAGTGCCTGGGTGGCCTGCAAGTCGCCGCCGAGAGCGCCGCCCCAGAATGCGGTCATCTTCAGCTTGCCGCCGGTCTTCTCGTCGAGGCAGGCCTGCATGGCCTTGATGCCGTTGCCGACTGGGTGATCCTGGTTGATGCCGTTCGATACGCGGATCATCCGGCTATTATATTCAGCAAAAGCGGGTGCGGAAGCACCGGCGGTGAAGGCGATGGCTGTCGTGAGTAGAAGTAGCTTTCTCATGGTTTCCTCCCTTGGAATTGAGCATTTCCAGTCAAGATGTATGCGGCTTTACGACCGCAAAAGTGATCGGGTGAAGGGATACCCCTCACCGTAGATATTGCAGCGGCACCATGACGATCTGCGGAAAGATCACCAGAAGGGCCAGAACGATGGTTTCGGCGACCAGGAACGGCCAGACGCCGACCGTGACCTTGCCGAGCGGAATGCGCCCGACACCCGAAACCACATTGAGGACAACACCGACCGGCGGCGTGATGAGGCCGATGGCATTGTTGATGATGAAGAGCACGCCGAAATAGACCGGATCGATGCCCGCCTGCTTGACGATCGGCATCAGGACGGGCGTCAGGATCAGGATGGTGGGTGTCAGGTCGAGCGCAGTGCCGACGATGAAGACCAGCACCATGATCACGGCCATCAACAGCATCGGACGGTCGATCAGAGGTTCGATGAAGCCGGCAACCTCAGCCGGAATATTGGCAGCGGTGATCAGCCAGGCAGACACCAGTGCTGCGGCAACCAGGAACATGATGATCGATGTGCTCTTGGCAGCGCGAAGCAGCACATGCCACAGATCGGCAGGCTTCAATTCGCGGTAGATGACCATGCCGACGAAGAGTGCGTAAGCCGCAGCAATGACGGCGGCTTCCGTCGGCGTCATGATACCGGCCTTGATGCCGCCGAGAATGATGACCGGCATGCCGAGCGCCCATCCCGCACGGCCCGTTGCGACCAGGCGTTCCTTTGCCGTCGTCTTCGGCAGCGGCTGGACGTTATCCTTGCGCACGACAATCAGCCAGGCAATGATCAAGGATGCACCCATCAGGATGCCGGGCACGATACCGGCGAGGAAAAGTTGGGTGATCGACACGTTTGCCGCAACACCGAAGACGATAAAGGCCATCGACGGCGGAATGACGGGGGCGATGATGCCACCTGCCGCGATCAGACCGCCGGAACGCGGAATATTGTAACCGGCCTTCGCCATCATCGGGATCAGGATCGCCGCGAGTGCGGCGGTGTCCGCCGCCGCCGAACCGGAGATCGACGCCATGATGATGGCGGCAACGATGGCGACGATGCCAAGACCACCACGAATATGACCGACCAGCGCAATCGCAAAGTCGATGATGCGGCGCGACAGACCGCCGGAATTCATCAATTCACCGGCCAGGATGAAGAAGGGAATGGCGAGCAGCGTGAAGGTATCGGCACCGGAAATCATGTTCTGGGCGATGATCGCCGTATTGAACATGCCCATGTACCACATCAGCACGACGCCGCAGAACATCAGCGAGAAGGCAACGGGAACGCCGATTGCCATGGCGCCGAGGAGCGAGCCGACAAAAACCAGAAGTGTCATGTGTCAGCGCTCCGAAAGCTGTTCGATGGTGAGATTTTCACCGGCAAAGGCGGCAATCTCGTCTTCGCGGACCTTGCCGGTCAGAAAGCGGTACAGGCGCTCGAGCGCGATGATGAACATGATTCCGCCGGTGAACATGCCAACACCATAGACCCAGATCATCGACAGGCCGGTGACCGGCGCATGCATGCTGGCATTGATGGCGGACTGCTTCCACGTTCCCCAGAAGAAGATCGCCGAGCATAGAAGAATGATGATGTTGGACAGGATCATGCAGAAAATGCGCCAGCGCCGCGACAGGAACATCACCAGCGTTTCGATGCCCATATGGCTGTTTTCACGGAAGGTGACGACCGCACCGATGAAGGTGATCCAGACGAAGAAATAGCGCGCCAGTTCTTCCGAGACGTTGATGCCGGAATTCATGGTGTAGCGCATGACCACATTGACGAAGACCATGATTGCCATGCCTGCAAGAAGCGCGACGAGAATGGTCTCGAGGATGCGGTAAAAAAGATTGATGACTTTCTGCATCTTTCCCCTCCCGAGAATGATCCGAAGCGGCGCGAACACAAAGAGGCGCGCGCGCAACGTTTTAAGCCTGTGGATATGCGTGTCGCGTCAGCGAGATCGCTCGCCCGCGACGGACGTTATAGAAGCCCGCGCTTTGCGAGATTGCGCATCAATGCCGTCGTGCCGAAGGTCCATTCCGGACAATCGGATGTGCTGGCCACCCAGTTGATCAGCTTGCCCAATCGCGGGCTTGATATCTCGACGCGGTCACCCTTGGCATGGGTGAAGCCGAGACCTGGACCATGACGATCCTTGACCGGAGCAAACATCGTGCCCAGGAAGAAGACGGCACCATCCGGATACTGGTGATCGCGGTTCAAAAGCTGCGACACGAGATTTTCCGGCGTGCGGCTGATTGCCTGCATCGGGCTGACGCCCGTCATTGTAAACCCGTCTTCGCCTTCAACGAGCAGCGAAATCTGTGCCTGCTTCACGTCGTCCAGTGTAAACTTGCCGTCGAAAATACGGATGAACGGGCCGATGGAGCAGGACGCGTTGTTATCCTTTGCCTTGCTCAGCAGCAGGGCGGAGCGCCCTTCGAAATCGCGCAGGTTGACGTCATTGCCAAGGGCCGCGCCGACGATGCGGCCATCGGAGGTGACGGCAAGCACCACTTCCGGCTCGGGATTGTTCCACTGCGACTTGGGATGAACGCCGATCAGCGAGCCGCAGCCGACGGACGACATGGGTTGCGCCTTGGAGAAAATCTCCGCATCCGGGCCGATGCCGACCTCCAGATATTGCGACCAGAGGCCCATTTCCTGCAGCAGGCGCTTGACCTCGGCAGCCTTTTCGGAGCCGGCCTCGACACCCTTGAGACTATCGCCAAGCACTGGAGCCAGACGGCCGCGGATGTCCTGCGCACGCTGCGGATCGCCCTTGGCCTGTTCTTCAATGACACGTTCCAGCATGCTGTCGGCGAAGGTGACGCCAGCCGCCTTCACGGCCTGAATATCGTTTGGCGAAAGCAACTGTCCGGCGGAACCATCAAGAAAGGCTTCAAAGGCACCGAGCGCTGCAAACTGCAGCGTGTCGGAGAGACGATCGACGAGATCGTGCTTTTCGAGCAGTTCAGAGACGGTCGGCGCAAGCCTGGAGAGATCGTAGAGAACGCCATCCTTCAACAGGACGGGGCATGGGCCGTCTTCGCTCTTGGACCAGACGCGACCAATCAGGATCGCATCCCGATGATCTTCCGGCAAAATTGCAGCAGCATCGACAGTCCTGATTTCGACCAAGCTTGATCCCTCCCACTTTCAGCCCATCCGACCACTGCCTCCACAGCAATTATATTGTCTGGATGTCTGACAACCTGAATACGTCAATCTTCTTAGTATGAGAAAAGGCCTTAGTCCAGCCTGCCAGACGCCGAATTTTCGAGGAAATTTACAGCCCGAGGTAGGCAGTACCAATAGCGCTGGCGCAAAAGGCCTATTCGTAGATTTCCATCTCAAGATTCAAGCGTTTTGCGGCACCCACCAGATGGGCGCGCATGGCGGCGCGTGCGGCTGCCGCATCGGACGCAGCAATGGCCTCATAGATTGGCACATGCTCCTGGATGGTGGTTTCCAGGATTTCGCCGAAGACCGCACGTGAAAAGGCGACCTTTATCGCCGAGCTGATCCGCTCGGCGATAAAGCCGAGAAACATCGAGAAATAATCGTTCTGCGTCGCCTCTGCCAAGGTGCGATGGAAATCGAGATCGGCAGGAATACCGTCCTTGTCCCAATCCGGCGCATTGCGCATATTGTTGAGCGCCGCCTCCAGCCGGCTCAACTGCTCCGGCGTGCGGTTGACGGCGGCAAGACCCGCAGCCTCGATCTCCAACGGCAGACGCAATTGGAAGAGATCGCGGAATTTGTCGGGATCGGTGAGCTTGGAGCGCTCGATACGGATCGATACGCGATGACGCGGATCGCTGACGAAGGCTCCGACACCCTGGCGTGTTTCGACCGCACCCTCATTGCGAAGCTGGGCGATGGCCTCGCGCACGACCGAACGGCTGACGCCGAACGTCTTGGACAGCGCATGCTCAGTCGGCAGCTTGTCGCCGGCTTTCAGCTTTCCATCATTGATCTCACGCGCGATCTCCGCGGCGATCCGGCCAGGAAGATGATCGGTGCGGTGAATCTGGCTGAACTCCAGCGTCATGATGGCTCCTGGTGGACATGAACGCCGAAGGACGGCGCACTTTCATTCTTCTAGCTAGCCGCTTGTAGGGCAAGCTGGCAACCGGGATTCATGCGAAGCTCCGGATCGAAGGCGGCTTTCAGCCGCTCGATCATCTCCCGCTGGACGGGGCCGAGACGGCTTTCGAAATCCCCGCGCTTCAAGCGGCCGATCCCGTGCTCGGCACTGATGCTGCCGGCGTAACGGTCTAGCACGGCATTGACGATGACCTTCGCCTTGTAAATGTAGTGATCCCGCTCCTCACGCGTGCTGCCGTTGGGCGGAAGCACGTTGAGATGCACATTGCCATCTCCCACATGACCGTAGGATACCGCGAGGCATTCCGGCAGATCCTTGGCCAGTGCCGCCTCCGCTTCCGCAACGAATTCGGCAAGACGCGACAGCGGCACGGAGATATCGGTGCGCATATGGGCACCGCGCAGCGCCTGGCCCTCATTCATGCCCTCGCGGAACATCCAGAGTGATTGCGCCTGCGCACGCGAAGAGGCAATCACGCCATCGAGCACCAGCCCGTCTTCCATCACGCCTTCGAGAAAGCGGCTCATCAGATCGCTTGTATCGACCAGACCGGAGCCTGAAATTTCCATCAGCACATAGGCGGCATAATCGCCGGCGATCGGCATTTTCAGATCCGGAATGGCTTCCATGGCAAGCGTGAAGGCGACCGGCGGCATGAATTCGAACGCCGACATCAGATCGCAGCACTCACGCCGCGCGCGGCGATAGAGCTTGATCGCATCATCGAGCGAGTTCAATCCGAGAAGCGCGGTTTCGACATGCTCGGGGTTGGGATAGAGCTTGACCGAGACGGCGGTGATGATGCCAAGCGTTCCTTCCGCGCCGATGAAAAGCTGCTTGAGATCGATGCCGCGATTGTCCTTGCGAAGCGTCGACAGCCCGTTCCAGATCGTCCCATCCGCAAGAACAACTTCGAGACCGAGCACCAATTCGCGCGTCATGCCATAGCGCAGCACATTGATGCCACCGGCATTGGTCGAAACGTTGCCGCCGATGCGGCAGGATCCTTGCGCACCAAGAGACAACGGGAAGAACATGCCCTTTTCCTGCACCGCATCCTTGAACTCCGACAGGATGCAGCCAGCCTCCACCACGGCGGAAAAATCATCCGTATCGATGGCGCGGATGGCATTCATGCGCTCAAGGCTGAGAACGATCTGGTGATCCGGCGCATCGGGCACGCCGCCGAGAACGAGACCGGTATTGCCGCCCTGGGGGACAATGGCGAGGCCAAGCTCTGCGCAGAGCCGCACGGTCGCGGCAACGTCTTCCACCTTGCGCGGGCGAATGACAGCAACGGCACTGCTTGAGACATCGCCATGCCAGTCGCGGCAGTAGCGGACCATTTCTGGCGCATCCGTCAGAACCAGCCCCTCGCCAAGACTTGCCTTCAAAGAAGCCTGCAGCTCCTCGCGTGATTGCGCATGACCCTTGAGCATATGCCCCCTCGCCTCCACCCAGGCGGTGACGCTTCTTTGGCGTCTCCGCTCTTAAATTTTTCGGTTTTTCAAAATACTGTTTTCAAGCCAGTCATATAAGGTTATCAGACAACCTTACAAGTCAAATTTTGTGATGCGGTGGAGGAGAAACCAGATGCATGTAGCGATTATCGGCGCAGCCGGAATGGTAGGACGCAAGCTGACCGAAAGGCTTGTTCGCGAAGGAAGGCTGAACGGCAAGGACATCGAGGCATTCACCCTGATCGATGTGTTTCAGCCCGAATCGCCAGCCGGCTTCAAAGGTAAGGTCGATGTACGCGCAGCCGATCTTTCCGCCCCCGGCGAGGCCGAAAAGCTGGTCTCCACAAGACCGGACGTGATCTTCCATCTCGCGGCCATCGTTTCCGGCGAAGCAGAGCTCGATTTCGACAAGGGCTATCGCATCAATCTGGATGGCACGCGCTATCTCTTCGATGCGATCCGCATCGCCAATGGTCAGGATGGCTACAAGCCGCGGGTGGTCTTCACCTCGTCCATCGCCGTCTTCGGCGCCCCGCTGCCTTACCCGATCCCCGATGATTTCCACACCACGCCGCTGACCAGCTACGGCACGCAGAAGGCAATCTCGGAGCTGCTTCTGTCCGACTATACCAGACGCGGTTTCTTTGAAGGGATCGGCATTCGCCTGCCGACGATCTGCATCCGCCCCGGAAAACCGAATGCCGCCGCCTCCGGCTTCTTCTCCAACATTTTGCGTGAACCTCTGGTCGGCCAGGAAGCCGTGTTGCCGGTGCCGGAGACCATCCGCCACTGGCATGCTTCGCCCCGTTCGGCTGTCGGCTTCCTGCTGCATGGCGCAACGATCGATACCGACAAGGTCGGTGCGCGCCGCAACCTCTCCATGCCAGGCCTCAGCGCCACGGTGGGCGAGCAGATCGAGGCGCTGCGCAAGATCGCAGGCGAAAAGGCCGTCAGCCTCATCCGCCGCGAACCCAATGAGATGATCATGCGCATGTGCGAAGGCTGGGCACCCGGCTTCGAGGCCACCCGCGCGCGCGAATTGGGCTTTACAGCCGAGACGAATTTTGAAGAGATCATCAAGGTCCATATCGAAGACGAGCTGGGAGGTTCGCTGAAATGACGGAGTCGGGCAAACAAGCGCGCACCATCGCCTTTATCGGCACCGGCCTGATGGGCGGGCCCATGGCCCGCAACCTGTTGAAAGCCGGCTTTACGGTGCGCGTCTGGAACCGCAGTGTGGAGAAAGCGCAGGCGCTGGTGGAGCATGGGGCGGTCCTAGCCGCCTCCCCTGCCGACGCGGCGAAAGGTGCCGATGTCGTCATCACCATGCTGAGCGATGGCAATGCCGTCGGCAATGTGTTGTTCGACATGGGTGTTGCCGAGGCGCTGGAACAAGGCGCCATCGTCATCGACAGCAGCTCCATTGCCCCGCCGATCGCCCGCGATCATGCCCAACGCTTGAAGGTGCTTGGCATTGCCCATGTGGACGCACCGGTTTCCGGCGGCGTGCCGGGCGCAACCGCCGGGACGCTGGCGATCATGGCCGGTGGCGATGAGGCAACGGTGACAAGTCTCGACGATGTCTTTTCCGCCATGGGTCGCCTGACCTATGTGGGACCATCCGGTGCAGGCCAGCTCTGCAAGCTCGCCAATCAGCAGATCGTTGCCATCACCATCGGCGCAGTAGCGGAAGCGATGATGCTGGTCGAAGCCGGTGGCGCGTCGCGCGAAGGGTTCCGCAACGCCATCCGTGGCGGCTTTGCCGAAAGCCGTATTCTCGAGTTGCATGGCGAGCGCATGGTGAACCGCAACTTCGTGCCCGGCGGTCCCTCCAAATTCCAGTTGAAGGATCTGAACGGGGTTCTTGCCACCGCCAAGGATCTCGATCTGGCGCTGCCGCTGACGGAAGAAGTGACCCGCGCCTTCGACGCCTTTGTCGGCAATGGCGGCGCCGATATCGACCATAGCGGCCTGTTGCTGCATCTGGAAAGACTGAACAAACGCGAGCACCAAGACTGACTTAAAAAATCATACAATTAGACGCCCGAATGTCTTTCGCGATGGCATGACATGACATAGGGTCACCGCCGACCTCGTCGCGCGCTCTGCCGCGGCGGACAACGCGAAGGAGCAGGGCTTCGCCCCCACGCTGCCCGAGCACTGAAAATTAAAGCTATTACAGGGAGTGCACCAATGACAATTCACCAAAACCTTATCGGCGGCGAATGGATCGGATCCGAAACGTCGAAGAACATCAATCCTTCTGACACCAACGAAGTCGTCGGCCTATACGCACAGGCTTCCGCCGAAGACGCCAAGCAGGCGATTGCCGCTGCCAAGGCCGCTTTCCCGGCCTGGTCGCGCTCCGGCATTCTCGAGCGTCATGCTATCCTGAAGAAGACCGCCGATGAAATCCTCGCCCGCAAGGAAGAGCTTGGCGCGCTTCTCGCCCGTGAAGAGGGCAAGGTTCTGGCCGAAGGCATTGGCGAGACCATCCGCGCCGCCCAGATTTTCGATTTCTTTGCCGGCGAAGCACTGCGCCTGGCAGGCGAAGTCATTCCGTCGGCTCGCCCGAACATCGGCGTTGAAGTCACCCGCGAACCGCTCGGCGTCATCGGCATCATCACGCCCTGGAACTTCCCGATTGCCATTCCGGCCTGGAAGATTGCACCGGCCCTTTGCTACGGCAACACCATCGTCTTCAAGCCGGCCGACCTCGTTCCCGGTTGCGCCTGGGCGATCGTCGATATCCTGCATCGCGCAGGCCTGCCAAAGGGCGTTCTGAACCTCGTCATGGGTCGTGGCTCCGTCGTCGGTCAGGCGATGCTCGACAGCCCGGATCTCGCTGGCATCACCTTTACCGGCTCCACCGGCACCGGCCAGCGCGTTGCCGCGTCGTCTCTGCCATTCAACCGCAAGTTCCAGCTGGAAATGGGCGGCAAGAACCCCTTCGTCGTTCTTGATGATGCAGACCTTGGCGTTGCCGTAGAAGCGGCTGCAAATTCCGGCTTCTACTCCACCGGGCAGCGTTGCACCGCCTCTTCGCGCATCATCGTCACCGAAGGCATCCACGACAAGTTCGTGGCAGCGCTTTCCGAGCGTCTGGCCAAGATCAATGTCGGCAATGCAATGTCGAAGGACACCCATGTTGGACCGGTCGTCGATGAAAAGCAGTTGAAGCAGGATTGCGACTATATCGAAATCGGCAAGAAGGAAGGCGCCAAGCTCGCCTTCGGCGGCGAAGTGCTGAAGCGCGAAACCCCCGGCTTCTTCCTGCAGCCAACGCTGTTCACCGAAGCCACCAATGACATGCGCATCTCGCGTGAGGAAATCTTTGGACCGGTCGCCTCCGTCATCCGCGTCAAGGATTACGACGAGGCTCTGGCCGTTGCCAATGACACGCCCTTCGGCCTCTCTTCGGGCATCGCCACCACCAGCCTGAAGCACGCCACGCACTTCAAGCGCAACGCCGAAGCCGGCATGGTCATGGTCAACCTGCCGACCGCTGGCGTCGACTTCCACGTGCCGTTTGGTGGCCGCAAGGCATCCTCCTTCGGCCCGCGTGAGCAGGGCAAATATGCCAACGAGTTCTTCACCACCGTGAAGACGGCCTACACGCTGGCCTAAATCAACAGGCAGAGACGAAAATCCCCGGCTTCGACCGGGGATTTTTTTGGCTTCACGTCGCTGCATTTGGCCCTATGGTAGGCACCATCTGGAATGACGTGAGACGATGATGACCGATATTGCGATGATCGAAGCCGCCCGCCAGCGTATGAACGGCGAGGCAATCCGCACCCCCTTGATGTCTTCTCCCTTTCTCGACGAGATTGCCGGCCGCAAGGTCCTGATCAAGCCGGAATGCCTGCAGCGCACCGGCTCTTTCAAGTTTCGTGGCGGCTGGTCGGCGGTCTCGGCACTGGAGCCAGAGGTGAGAAAGCGCGGTGTGATCGCCTTTTCCTCCGGCAACCATGCCCAGGGCGTCGCATTGGCGGCAAGCCTGCACGGCGTGCCCGCCGTCATCATCATGCCGCGCGATGCACCGAAGATCAAAATCGAAAACACCAGAGCCTATGGCGCCGAGGTCGTGCTCTACGATCGCGCCAATGAAGACCGTGACGCAATCGGCGCGACGCTGTCCGAAGAACGCGGCCTGACATTGATTCGCCCCTATGACGAACCGCTGGTGATCGCAGGCCAGGGAACGGTGGGGCTGGAGATTGCCGAACAGGCGCAGGAGGCTGGTATCGAGAAGGCAGAGGTGCTGGTTTGCTGCGGTGGCGGCGGGCTGACATCGGGTGTCGCGCTGGCCTTGGAAGCCAAGGCTCCGGGCCTGAAGGTCCGTACCGCAGAACCCGAACATTTCGACGACGTGGCGCGCTCGCTCGCCTCAGGGAAGATCGAGAGAAACGCGGCCCTCAGCGGCTCCATCTGCGACGCGATCATCACGCCGCAGCCCGGCAACATCACCTTTCCGATCCTCAAGCGCCTGTGTGGTGCTGGCATTGCCGTCACCGAAGAAGAAGCGCTGCGGGCCATGGTGCTCGCCTTCCAACGCCTGAAGATCGTGGTGGAACCGGGCGGTGCCGTGGCACTGGCAGCCGCCCTTTTCCATGGTGATGAGCTTGAAACCGATTCCGTGATCGCCGTGGCATCCGGCGGCAATGTCGATAGCGCCATCATGGCGGACGCGCTGTCGAAATACGCCTGATCTTCAAGCGTTCAACAAGACGAGGAACATGATCATGGAAATCACCCGCGCTGGCACGAAACCATCGGGCAAAGGCCCTGCCGACTATTTCACCGGAACGGTCCGCATCGATCCACTGTTCAATCCGCATGATGCAGAGCGCGTGCAAGGCGCGCAGGTGACGTTCGAACCCGGCGCCCGCACCGCCTGGCATACCCATCCGCTCGGTCAGACATTGATCGTCACCTCCGGATCGGGCCTGGTGCAGCGGGAAGGTGGCCCGATCGAAAAGATCGCTCCTGGCGATGTCGTCTGGTTCTCACCCGGTGAGAAGCACTGGCACGGCGCATCGCCTGAAACTGCCATGACCCATATCGCCATCCAGGAAGTAAAGGATGGCAAGGTCGTGGACTGGTTGGAGCATGTCACGGATGCCCAGTATACGGGCAACTGACGTGGCCATTTGAAAACCGCTATTCGGCCACTCTCAAAACCACCTCATCCGCAATTGCGAGTGAGGCCGTCAGCCCCGGGCTTTCGATGCCGAAAAGATTGACGAGGCCGGCAACGCCATGCCGCTCCGGTCCGTCGATGCGGAAATCCATCGCGAGCTCTGAAGGTCCAGAAATTTTGGGCCTGATACCGGAATAGGCAGGCTGGAGTGCGTCATCCGGCAGACCTGGCCAGTAGCGACGGATCGCCTCGTTGAAGCCCGCTGACCGTTTCGGATCGACGGCGTAATCGATTCGGTCGATCCACTCGATATCCGGACCGAAGCGCGCCTGTCCGGCAATATCGAGCGTTAGATGGACGCCAAGCCCATGGGCATGGGGTGCCGGATAGATGAGTCGCGAAAATGGCGCTCTGCCTTTCAGCGAGAAATAGGAGCCCTTGGCATAATAGGCTTCAGGAATATGTGCCGCCGGCAGTCCTTCGATGACGCTGGCAATCTGCGGCGCAACCAGCCCTCCGGCATTGATGAGTGTTCGGCAGGTCAATTCCACCGGCTCGCTCCCGCCGACGTAGACCCGGAACCCGTCCTCCTCCACGATCGCGCGCAGGAACGGCGCCCTGTAAGCCAGGCTGCCGCCCGCATCTTCCATGTCGCCGAGCAGCGCCAGCATGTAGCCATGGCTATCGATAATGCCGGTCATCGGTGACGACAGTGCCGCCTTGCAGGAGAGTGCCGGTTCCAGACGCCGGGCCTCGGACGCGCTGATCAGATCCAGCGCCTCGCAACCATTGTCGAGACCTCGCCGCCGCAGGTCCTCGATCAGAGAGATTTCGCTCTCGGTGATCGCCACGATCAGCTTGCCGCAGCGGCGATGCGCGACCCCATGACTTTCGCAATAGTCATAGAGCCGCTTGCGCCCCTCCACGCAAAGCCGCGCCTTCAGGCTGCCTTGCGGATAATAGAGCCCGGCATGAATGACCTCGCTGTTGCGAGAGGAGGTCGCACTGCCGAATTCGGCTTCCTTTTCCAATACGATGACGGACCGGCCCTGAAGCGCGAGCGCCCTTCCGACCGCAAGGCCGATGACACCCGCCCCTATGATGATCGCATCGATATCCGCCACGCGTCTTTCCCACCTTTTACCCATTGAACCGAAACACCGCTCGGACGTTAAGGAATCGTGAATGCGGTAGATCGGACCTTGTTGGGAGGCAAGTCACGACCAGTATTTTCCCCACAAGCCCAATCTTATGGAAATTTATCTCTACTGGAACACTAGAGAATAGCGATATTCTGAGTGTCACTATCCCGCAGATCGGCGGTACCGATTTTTGGACGAACAGGAGGGTGCGATGTCTTATTCCAAAGCAGGAAAAGCAAGAGATTTCACGCCGTCAACCGCGCCGCATCGCGGCTGGCAGGCATCGATCCATACAGCTCTCGTCGGCATCTGCTTTGCCTTTGTCGCAGCGGTGATCTTCGGTCTCGTTCCTTAACGAAACTTAGCCGATCGGCCCCTCGGAATTGGGGGCCGCTCGATTTGATGGCGTCGGCGCGGTGCGCCCTTTAAGATTGCCATCGCGATCGAAGACCATGATGTCGAGCGCGATATCGTCCCGGCCAAGTGCCGCCGCAGCCGTAACCCAGGCTTTCTGCGCCACAATATTCCCAAGATCGATCCCGGCCGCCTCAGCCAGCTGAAAGGCATGTGCCACCATATTTGCATTGCGGATGGCGGTGAGAAGTTCGCTTGTCGCGCCCGCTTCTTCGGCAAGTTTTGCCAAGGCTTCCAAATCCGCCAGCCCGCGCTTGGAGTGCACGTCCAGCATGCCCTGCGCCAGCTTGGTCATCTTGGCGACCCCGCCCGCGACCGTCACTCGTGGGACCGGATGGGTCTTCAGATATTTGAGCATGCCGCCAATGAAGTCGCCCATGTCGATCAGCGCGGTCTCGGGCAGCCCGTAAAACGCCTGCCCCGCCTTTTCCGACGCATTGCCCGTCGCGCCCAGGAGATGGGGAAGCCCCTCTGCCCGCGCCACATCGATGCCCCGCCAGATCGAGTGGATCCAGGCCGAACAGGAAAAGGGAATGACGATCCCGGTCGTGCCGAGGATGGAGAGGCCGCCAACAATGCCGAGACGGCCATTCAAAGTCTTTTCCGCCAGAGTCTCCCCGTCGCGCACGGAGATTTCCACCTCGAAATCGGCCTCGGCCCCCGCCACCTCATGGATCGCAGCAAGCATCATCTGCCGCGGGACGGGATTGATCGCGGGCTCTCCCACCGAAAGCGGCAGACCGGGGCGGGTGACAATCCCCACGCCCTTGCCCGCCTTGAAGCTGATGCCGCTTCCCGTCTCCGTCCTGCGCAGCGTGCTCTCGATCAGCGCTCCATGGGTCACATCCGGATCGTCGCCAGCATCCTTGACGACGCCCGCGCGCGCGAACCCGTCGCCCTTTTCCTCCGTCGCGAGAACGAAGGCCGGTCGAGACCCGTTTGGAAGTTCGACATCGACAAGATCAGGGAAGGACCCGGTCAAAAGCGCCTGACAGGCGGCCTTCGTCGCTGCGGCAGCGCATGTGCCGGTGGTCCAGCCACGCCGAAGGTTTTTGCCATCCGTTTCCATGAATGTCCTATAGACCTTGCAGCGTGAGCCGTCATCGGTAAACAACAGACCAACTGCACGATCAAAAGCGCGCCCGGAGTTTAGAATTCTGCCATGACCGCAAAAGCCATCATTATCGGCGCGCCCCGCTCCGGCTCCGGCAAGACCAGCGTCACCATCGGGCTGCTGCGCGCCTTTGCCCGCCGCGGCATCAAGGTGCGCGGCATCAAGACCGGACCGGATTACATCGATCCCGGCTTTCATGCGGTCGCAACCGGTACGCCCGGCCTCAACCTGGACAGCTGGGCGATGCAGCCGGATTTGCTGCATCATCTTCTGACCCAACAGGCAGACGGTGCGGATCTTCTGCTGATCGAAAGCGCCATGGGTCTCTTCGATGGCATTGCCGTCTCCGACAACCGCACCGGCTCGGCCGCCGATCTGGCACGGCTCTTTCACATCCCCGTCCTCCTGGTCCTCGATGTCTCGGGCCAGTCGCAAACGGCGGCGGCCATGGCGCATGGCTTTGCCCATTACGATCCGGCGGTGAAGATGGCAGCCGTGGTTCTGAACCGCGCGGGCAGCGAACGCCATCGCACGCTCTGCACCGACGCGATCGAAAAGATCGGCCTTCCTGTGGCCGGCTGCGTCATGCGCGATCCATCACTGGCTCTGCCCGAACGGCATCTCGGTCTGGTGCAGGCGAGCGAACATCCGGAAATCGACGCCCATATCGAAAGACTGGCCGATACGATGGAGCGTGCCATCGACCTCGATGCGCTGCTCGCTCTGGCAACGCCCATCGATCTGGCCGAAGGGTCGGTCGAAGCGGGAATTGCCCCTCCTGGCCAGCGCATCGCACTGGCGGAAGACGCCGCCTTCACCTTCCTCTATCCGCATCTGAAGCGCCAATGGCGGGAGGCCGGCGCCGAAATCCTGCCCTTCTCGCCGCTTGCCGATGAAGCCCCGGACGCCTCCTGCGATATCTGCTGGCTGCCCGGTGGTTATCCGGAGCTTTTCGCTGGACAACTTGCAGCCGCATCGCGCTTCAGGGCGTCGCTTGCCCAATTTTCGCAGACGAAGCCAGTGCACGGGGAATGCGGAGGCTACATGGTGCTGGGAGAAGCGCTGGAAGACGCGAACGGCGTGACGCACGCCATGACCGGGCTACTCTCCCACGTCACCAGCTTTGCCAAGCGGAAGATGAACCTTGGCTACCGTCAGGCCAAGATTGCCGAAACCGGCCCGCTCGGCCAGGCAGGCGATGTTCTGCGCGGACACGAGTTCCATTATGCCAGCGTCATCGACGCCGGCACCGATCAGCCCTTCGCCGAAATTGCCGATGGTCTTGGAAAACCGCTTGGGCCATCCGGCGGCAGGCGCGGCCTTGTCAGCGGAACATTTTTTCACGCAATCGCAAAGGCTTAGCAGGTTCTTTTTCGTGAGGTTGGTGTTCCGTCTGTCGCGGGAGTGGAGGAACGGCTTTGCATTTCCTATATTGCTGAAACACAGCATCCCCCACCTGGAACCACATCTGGAATAAGGACGGATCTTCATGACCGAAAAGTCTCCCGAAAACAACTTTCCCGCAGGCTACCAGCCGCCAGAGGTCTGGCAGTGGGAAAAGGGCAATGGCGGCGCGTTTGCCAATATCAACCGGCCGATTGCCGGCCCGACCCATGAGAAGGAACTGCCGGTCGGAAAGCATCCGCTGCAGCTCTATTCGCTGGCGACCCCGAACGGTCAGAAGGTCGGCATCCTGCTGGAAGAGCTTCTGGCCGCCGGCCATTCCGGGGCGGAATATGATGCCTGGCTGATCAAGATCGGCGATGGCGACCAGTTCGGTTCCGGCTTCGTTGCCGCCAATCCGAATTCGAAAATCCCGGTCATGGTCGATCATTCCACACCGGAACCGACGCGCGTTTTCGAAAGCGGTTCGATCCTGCTCTATCTTGCGGAAAAATTCGGCGCCTTCCTGCCGAAGGAGCATAAGGCACGCACCGAAGCGCTGAACTGGCTGTTCTGGCAGATGGGTTCTGCCCCCTTCTTCGGCGGCGGCTTCGGCCACTTCTACGCCTATGCGCCGATCCACATCAAATACGCCATCGACCGTTTTGCCATGGAGGCCAAGCGCCAGATGGACGTGCTCGATCGTCACTTGGCCGAAAACCGCTACATGGCAGGCGATGAATATTCGATCGCCGATATCGCCATCTGGCCCTGGTATGGCAACCTGGCGCGCGGACAATCCTATCCGAAGGCGGAAGTGTTCCTGGAAGCAGCAAGCTACAAGAATGTGAAGCTCTGGGCCGATGAAATTGCCGAGCGTCCTGCCGTCAAACGCGGCCGCATGGTCAACAAGGCTTCCGGTGATCCCTCAGAACAGCTACATGAACGTCACGACGCGTCCGATTTCGACACCAAGACGCAGGACAAGATCGGCAAGAGCTGAAGGATAGACGAAATGGCGAACCTGCCCGACATGACCAAACACCGTGGTTTTCCATCCGGCATGCCGGGCACAGGCGTCCAGTTTACCATACGCCGCGCCAATCCGCGCGGCGTCACCCCCATCAAGCAACTGCCGCGCAAGGCGCGTCCCGGCACGCCGGAACATCGTATCGATGCGGCCTTCCTGCATGCGCTTTGGCACCATTTCGGCGCTGAACCCTTCGAGCGCGGCAATCTCGATGCCGCCCGCCTCAGCCTGCTCTTCGGCCGTGAAGTTCTCCCCGCCGAGAAGAATTTCGATCCCCTCTCCTATGAGGCGATGCTCGTGATCGACGAGCGCGTGGCGCGCCAGAGCTTCCCGGAATCCTTCGAGGATTACTTCGACGTCTGAGGCCGAAACAGGCGCCTGCGACAAAGTGGAGACCTTGAAGAAAGTTTCTGTGCGCGGCGTAAAGAAGATGGTATAGAGCCACCGGTTTCATCATTTTCGGCGGCTCTGACATGGTCAGGCACTTCTCTCATTTTCTTGCCGCTTCGGCACTGATCCTCCTTCCCGTGGCGATGGGTCTTGGCGGAGCTGCCCATGGCGGCACCGACTACCCAACCGTCGAAAAGCTCGGCGAAGCGCTGTTTCACGACGCCAATCTGTCGATGAACCGGACGATGTCCTGTTCCACCTGCCATACCTCTGCCAACGGCTTCACCGACATTCGCGATACGGAAAAGGCAGGCCATGCGGTGTCGCTTGGCGATGATGGCAAGTCGCTGGGAGATCGCAACGCGCCGACGGCAACCTACGCCAAATTTTCCCCGCCCTTCGGCAAGGACGCCGACGGAAACTATATTGGCGGCCAGTTCTGGGATGGACGCGCCGCCACGCTGGAAGATCAGGCCGGCGGTCCGCCGCTGAACCCAATCGAAATGGGGATGGCCGACAAGTCGAGCGTGGTGAAGCGGCTGAAGGAAAATCCCGACTACGTCACCGCCTTTGCGAGCCAGTTCGGGCCAAACGTATTCGAGAACGACCAGCAAGCCTTCGCCGCCATGGGCAAGGCGCTGGCGGCTTACGAGCGATCCGATGCGCTTTCCACCTTCGATTCGAAATACGACCGCTTCCTGCGCGGTGAGGAAAAGCTGACGGATCAGGAAGAACTCGGCCGCGTGTTGATGTCGTCCACGCAGTTCACCAACTGCAACACCTGCCACACGATCAAGGGTGAGCACGGCCTCTCGGACGGCGTCTTCACCAACCACAAATATTTCAATATCGGCGTCCCGGCCAACAGACTAGCCCGCGCAGCCAATGGGTCGAAGCCGGATGCTGTCGATCTCGGCTTGGCGCAAAATCCAGCGGTCGGCGACGATCCGGCACAGCGCGGCAAGTTCAAGGTGCCGTCGCTGCGCAATATCGCGGTCACCGGCCCCTACATGCACAACGGAGTCTTCAAGGACCTGCGCACCGTCGTGCTGTTCTATGTGAAGTACAAGAGCAAGAAGCCAAGCCGCCAGATCAACCCGGAAACCGGCGAGAAATGGGATGCGCCGGAGGTTCCGGACAACATCGCCATGGAAGAACTGACGTCCGCCCCGGCACTCGACGACAAGCGCGTCGATGCCATCGTCGCCTTCCTCAAGACGCTGACCGACAAGCGCTACGAGCCGCTGCTTGCCAAGGGAGAGAACATCGGACGCCCGGAAGATCCGACCGTCCACGCGATCTCCGCGAAGCCCGGAGAGGCCACAAAAAATTAAGTCGCCTCAATCACTTCGAGGACTTCGGCCTGGCATCGATCAATCATTGTCATCCGCTTGCGCTCCGTAGCGTGGCTCTGGCAATGAGAAGGCCGCGAACGCCGCCAGAACCGCTGGCAAGGCAAAGAGCATGAAGAGCCACGTCGCGGCAGATGCCGCCCCCTCGACGCCGCCGGGGCTCACAAGCCCGGTGCTGTTGACGATCACACCGGAAAGAGCCGCACCAAAAGCGCTGCCGAGAGACTGTACGGTGGTGATACCGGCCGATGCCTTGTCTTTCTCATCAGGCGCGGCGAGATGCAGAATATGGGTCACGAGATGCGCCCAACCGAGCCCAACGCCGAAGCCCATGCCGAAGATCAGAAAAGCGGCTGCGCTGACCAGAAGCACGTCCCCAGCCGGATTGAGCCGTGCCAGCGTTACAGCCAGCATGCCGATGCAGACAGCTTCCAGAATGGCGCCGACAAGGATGGAGCGGCGCATCGCCCTGCCTGTGAAGTCGCTGCATATGAAGGCGGCTGCCGTCCAGCCGAGTGCCACAAGGGCGACGATATAGCCCGAGATCAATGGCGGCACGTTGTGCAGGTTCTGGAGGAAATACGGGATGTAAATGTCGCAGGTCAGGGCCGCCAGCAGCATGAACATGGCAGCATAAACACGCGCGATCGGCATCGAGAGAAGAGTGCCGCCGCGCGGCAGAATGCGCAACGTCGCCCGTCGTTCAACAAGCAGAAGTGCTGCAATGGCGGTGAGAGCGCAAACAACAAGCCAGCTGCGGGCGCCAATCTCTTCTGCGGTGCTCGCAAAGCTGACCAGCAGAAGCGACGCGGACAGCAGGATCATCTGCTTTAGCGGTGCCTTGGTCTCGGTCCGGTCATCCACGCCCAATGGCAGCAGCCACGGCGCCAGAAGTCCCATGACGAGTGCGAAGGGGACGATGATCGCGAAAGCATGTCGCCATGCGCTGCCCTCGGCGAAGAAGCCACCGAGCGTCGGTCCGATGAAGGTCGAGATGCCCCAGATCGCGGCATAAAGCGTCGTTGCCTTGTTCCACAGGGACTCCGGATAGACATAGCGGATGAACGCATAGCCCAGCGTTGCCAACGTGCCGGCCCCGAAGCCTTGCACGGCGCGCCCGGCAAGGACGATCTCCATGGTTGGCGCCACGGCGCAGATCGCCGAACCGAGGAGAAAGAGGACTGCACCGACACTATAGGTCCGATTGAGGCTAAGGCCACGTGGACGGATGGCGATAAATACCGAGCCCATCACAGAGGCCGTGACGTAGAGCGTCGTCACCCAGGCAAAGAGCGGCAGGCCACCAATATCGCGCACGACAGACGGCATGATCGTGGCCGTCACGTAAGTCTCGATCGCATAGAGCGCTATGCCACCCGAAAGCATCAGGCTTGCTCCCAGATGCCGGGCGGAAAAGAGGGTCCAAAGACTGGTTGACGAAGGGGCGCCGGGAGAAGACATGATCGAATTTCCGATAAAAGGCCGTTGCAAAGTCGGCGGCATGGAATTATCCAAGTTATATCTTGGAAATTACACCCGCAGATAAATTAAGCAAGCGGCAGGACAGACAAAATGCGCCCTTCTCCCCGTGACAGGCTCCTCTTTCTGTTGAAGACCGAAGGCCCGAAAGCAACGTCGGAGCTCAGCGAAGTTCTTGGCCTGACGGGCGAAGCGGCGCGCCAGCAGCTTGCCAAACTCGCCGATGAAGGGTTGGTGGAAAGCATTGCGCAGCCCGCAATCGGGCGGGGGCGGCCGCGTCAGAGCTGGCGCCTGACCAGCGCCGGCCATCGCGAATTTCCAGATGGTCATGCTGACGTTGCGGTGTCACTCATCGAAGCGATCGGCAGCGAGCTTGGTGCGGATGCGCTGGAGACGACCATTACGGCCCGGGAGCGCAAGACAGCGGCGATGTACAGCGCGGCACTTCTCGGCGCTCATACGCTGGATGAGCGTGTCGCGCGGCTCTCAGCCTTGCGGGTGGCCGAGGGCTATATGGCTAGCTGGTGGCAGGAAGAGGATGGACACTTCATCCTCGTCGAAAACCACTGTCCGATATGCGCCGCCGCAACTGCCTGCCGTGGCTTTTGCCGTTCGGAGATCGATATTTTCAGAGCCGTGCTGGGCGCACCGGTGGAAAGGACCGAGCACCTGCTACAGGGTGCGAGACGATGCGCCTACCGGATCGGTTAGCGCAAGGTTCGCCCGTGCTTGCAATAAAGCGCCATGCGACCCAGTGGACGCACAAAGGACGCTTTACCTTTTTGAATAGACTCATCGTGCCTGTCCGAAAATCGATGTCGATTTTCGGACCGATGCTGTCGTGGCGCCCAAGCAAAGCTCGGGCGCGACAGAGCCAAAAAAGCGCTCTTACAGAGCCTTGAATTCCGCCAGAACCGCATCGCCCATTTCCGACGTGCTGACCTGGCGTGCGCCGGCGGCCATGATGTCGGCGGTGCGGATGCCCTTTTCCAGCACATTGGCGATTGCTGTTTCCAGCTTGGTGGCGTCATCGACCATGTTGAAGGAGTAGCGCAGGCACATGGCGAAGGACGCGATCATCGCGATCGGGTTGGCAATGCCCTGGCCGGCGATATCGGGAGCGGAACCGTGAACAGGTTCGTACATGGCCTTGCGCTTGCCGGTCTTGGCATCCGGCGCACCGAGAGACGCGGATGGCAGCATGCCGAGCGAGCCCGTCAACATGGCGGCGACGTCGGAGAGCATGTCGCCGAAGAGATTGTCGGTGACGATAACGTCGAACTGCTTGGGCTTGCGCACCAGCTGCATGCCACCGGCATCGGCCAGCATATGCTCCAGCTGCACATCCTTGTACTTCGCCGCATGCGTTTCGGTAACGACCTGGTTCCACAGGACGCCGGACTTCATGACGTTGCGCTTTTCCATGGAGCAGACGCGGTTGCCGCGTGTGCGCGCCAGTTCAAAGGCGACGCTCGCGATACGCTCGATTTCGAAGGTATCGTAGATCTGCGTGTCGATACCGCGCTTCTGGCCGTTGCCGAGGTCGATGATCTGCTTCGGCTCGCCGAAATAAACGCCACCCGTCAATTCGCGAACGATGAGAATATCGAGACCTTCGACGAGTTCCGGCTTCAGCGACGAGGCAGAGGCCAGCGCCGGATAGCAGATGGCTGGGCGGAGATTGGCGAAAAGCTCGAGATCCTTGCGCAGGCGCAGCAGACCCGCTTCCGGACGAACTTCATAAGGCACGCCATCCCACTTCGGTCCGCCGACTGCGCCGAACAGAATGGCGTCAGCTGCCAGCGCCTTTTCCATATCCGCGTCGGAAATCGCAACGCCATGCGCATCGTAAGCGCAACCGCCAACAAGGCCTTCCTCGACCGTGAAGCCAGCATTCTTCTCGCTATTCATGTAATCGATCAGCTTGCGGACCTCGGTCATCGCCTCCGGGCCGATACCGTCGCCAGGCAACAGGAAGAGCGAGCGCACAGTCATGAAATCCTCCTTGGGCGCTTGGAAAGAAGCGCACGTCAAAACATGGGTTGCAACGCCGAAAGGCTGCAATATGCGGGCTTCTTAACGCTCGACCTGAAGCATTTCAAGCAAAGCAAAAGCCGATTCGGTACGGGTGACGCACCAAACCGGCTTTCGAGACGTCGTCGTTTCATTTCACAGTTTGTTCAAGAATTGTCGTTGGCCGGCTGCAATTATGTGATCGCTGTTAGGCCCAGGGCCGGACGGAGGCGTTGGTCTTTTCGAAGCTATCGATCGCGCCGGCATGTTCCAGCGTCAGGCCGATATCATCCAGACCGTTCAGCAGGCAGTGACGCTTGAAGGCATCGATCTCGAAGGTGATCCGCCCGCCATCGGGGCCGCTGATTTCCTGGTTTTCCAGGTCGATCGTCAACACGGCGTTGGAGCCGCGCGAAGCATCGTCGAGGAGCTTTTCGAGGTTTTCAGGGCTGACGACGATGGGCAGAATGCCGTTCTTGAAACAGTTGCTGTAGAAGATGTCGGCGAAGCTGGTGGAAATGACGCAGCGAATGCCGAAATCGAGAAGCGCCCAGGGTGCGTGCTCGCGCGAGGAGCCGCAACCGAAGTTGTCACCAGCCACCAGGATTTGCGCGTTCTGATAGGCGGGCTTGTTCAGCACGAAATCGGGGTTTGGCGAACCGTCTTCCAGGTAGCGCGATTCGGCGAAGAGGCCCTTGCCAAGACCGGTGCGCTTGATGGTCTTCAGGTAGTCCTTGGGAATGATCATGTCCGTGTCGACATTGACGACGGGCATGGGGGCGGCGACACCCGTCAGCTTGGTGAACTTATCCATCTCTCACTCCGAAATTCTGGCCGGCACTCAGCCGTTCAACCAAGGCCATTAAAGCAAAAAGGCGCGCTTTTGAAGATCAAAGCACGCCGTTGCGGTACGCCGCCAATAATTGGATTTCAATGCCAAAGCGTCAGTTGAACCGATCAGAGATCGATAATCGTGCCGCGGCCGTCATTCCACACGCGCATGTTCTGCTGGCGGCGATCCTGCGTCTTCACGCGGATGGGCTCAGGCTTGAGGCGGGAGGAGAACATCTTGGCGATGCTGAGAACCGCAAGCGTTCCGACGAATGCGATCGTCAGAGATGCGGTGAAGAGCGCGGCGAGAGCCAGAACTGCGATGCTGGAGGCTGCGATGAAGAATGTACGAATGCCCTGCATGGTCCAAACCTTTCTGTCCAGACGAATGTGGGCCTTCTTCTTGACGCTTGCAAGAGGTTTCACACCGTCATCGACCTTGCAGATGTAACAAAAGATTGACACAAGTGGGGCATGGCCGAATTTTTTGTCGATAATACTGCACGCCCGCGCCGTTCGCTGCTGTCTGTGCCTGCAATCAACCTGCGCGCCCTCCAAAAGCTAAGCTCTCTTGACTGCGATGGCGCGATCTTTGACCTGGAAGATTCGGTTGCTCCCGACATGAAGGATGAGGCGCGTAGCAACCTCCTGTCCTTCTTCCGCGAGACGCCGCTGGCAAACCGCGAAGCGATCATCCGCATCAATCCGCTGTCCACGCAGGCCGGGCTCAAGGATGTGGAGGCTGCGCTGACCTGCGGCCCCCAAGCCGTACTCTTGCCAAAGGTCGAGCAGCCCTCCGACATTCACGAACTTGCCGACCTTCTGGACGAAGCCGACGCTCCGGAAGAGATGCAGATCTGGGCGATGATCGAAACACCGCGCGGCATCCTGAACGCCGCAGCGATTGCCGAAGCCGCGCATACCAAAGCCGCAAGGCTTAGCGCCTTCGTGGTGGGCCTGAATGATCTGCGCAAGGATACCCGCGTTCCGGCAAGACCGGGGCGCACCTATCTCTTCCCCTGGCTGATGCAGGTGGTGCTTGCGGCCCGGGCTTATGGCCTCGAAGTGATCGACAGCGTTTCCAACGATTTCCGCGATCTGGATGCCTTCGCCATGGAATGCGAGCAGGGTCGCGACATGGGCTTTGATGGCAAGATGCTGATCCACCCGGCGCAGATCGAGGCGGCAAACACCGCCTTCACTCCCGATGAGGCGGCACTTGTAGAGGCGCGCGAGACGATCGCGGCTTTCGCAAAACCCGAATCTGTGGGATTGAACGTCATCAACATCAACGGACGTATGATCGAACTGCTGCATGTGGCCGGCGCAGAACGCCTCGTCGCCATCGCCGAGATCATCGCCGCAAGAAAGGCAGGAAACACATGAAGGTCTATCGTTTCATCACGGGCCCGGACGACGCCAAATTCTGTCACCGCGTCACCGACGCTCTCAACAAGGGCTGGGAACTTGCAGGCTCCCCAAGCTACGCCTTCAACGCCGCAGCCGGCATCATGCATTGCGGCCAGGCGGTGACGAAGACCGTCGAGGGCAAGGACTATCATCCTGATATGAAGTTGGGCGAGCAGTAAGAGCGGTTGTGACGGCCGACGCCTCCTCTACCGTCATCCTCGGGCTTGACCCGAGGATCCACCTTTACCAATAGCGTCAATGGCTTATGGATCCTCGCCTCAAGCGCGAGGACGAAAAAAAGCGGGCGTTGCGGCTTTGTCGCACGCGCGCAACCAAGGTAAGTCACTCACCCGCGATCTGCAGCCGCGTCGTCCGCGCTTTCCTCGATCCGCTCCATGTCGTCGTCCGACAGGCCGAAGTGATGGCCGATTTCATGGATGAGGACGTGGGTGATGATGTCGCCAAGCGTCTCTTCGTTCTCGGCCCAGTAATCCAGGATCGGGCGGCGATAGAGCGTGATGCGGTTGACCATCTCGCCGGTTTCCATGGTGAAACGCTCCGAAATGCCGCGGCCCTCGAAAAGGCCGAGCAGGTCGAACGGCGTTTCGAGCGCCATGTCCTCGAACACATCGTCGGTCGGAAACTCCGAGATCTCGATGATCAGATCTTTCGTCAGCGCACGAAATTCTTCCGGCAGGTGGCCATATGCCTCAATGGCAAGCGATTCAAACGCTGATATTGTCGGCGCGTGGCGATCCCGCCAATCGTCGGTACTGTCTATGCGGGCCATTTCTGCTCCTTGCTGTGGGGCTGATATAAACCCTTGCGACATAAAATTCGAGACCTGTTTGCAACAACGGCGCAAAAGGCCTGATTTTCTAGGCGCAGCCGTCGTTTTTAGGCCATTTTGAACCTTGACATAAAGGCCTCGCTCGCGTAATTCGCAGCCAAATTGATGGCGTATTGCGCCTTCCGTTTACTCCGCTTTGAAAAAAGCGGTCCACCGGCAGAGTTTCCAAGGGCATTTGCCTCGACGAATTTCCGCTACTCCGACTGATAAAAAGACGGCCAGCGCCAAAAGCGCAGAGCCGGAACGAACATGAAAGGATAAAAAATGTTCGCAGTCATCAAGACCGGCGGTAAGCAGTACCGCGTAAGCGCCAACGACGTGCTGACCATCGAAAAGCTGGAAGCAGACGCAGGCGCAACTGTAGAATTCACTGAAGTTCTCGTTGTCGGCGTTGGCGCTGATGCAAAGTTCGGTGCACCTTTCGTTGCAGGCGCAACGGTCAAGGCTGAAGTTGTCGAGCACAACCGCGGCAAGAAGGTCATCGCCTTCAAGAAGCGTCGTCGTCAGAACTCCAAGCGTACGCGCGGCCATCGTCAGCATCACACTGTCGTCCGTATCACGGACATCGTTGCTGCCTAATCGGCGCGACACGGGAAACTAGGTTTAAAGGAGCAATCCAATGGCACACAAAAAAGCTGGCGGTTCTTCGCGTAACGGTCGCGATTCCAACTCCAAGCGCCTTGGCGTGAAGAAGTTCGGCGGCGAAGCCGTCATTCCAGGCAACATTATCGTTCGTCAGCGTGGCACGCAGTGGCATCCCGACGCCAATGTCGGCATGGGCAAAGATCATACGCTTTTTGCACTCACGGCAGGCAACGTTAACTTCCGCACGAAGGCCAATGGTCGCGTATTCGTGTCCGTAGCGCCGAAAGCGGAAGCCGCAGAATAAGCCGGTAAGCGTCATATGCAGCCGGTGTCCCAATGACCCGGCTGAGACGTAACAGGTTCAGTCACAAAAAAGGGGAGTTGGGGCACCACCCAACTCCCCTTTTTTCTTTAACTCCACGGAGGACTGAACCATGCAAGCCGAATTGTTGAGGGTCGACCAATCACGGTCACCCGAAGAACGGATAAGACCTGAACGGTCAAGGAGCGATTGCCCCGTCTTGTTGTCGCAAAGACTTGTCTTGCGCAAACCCCACGAAGAAGACATCGACGCCCTTGCCCATCTTGCCAACAACGCCAACATCGCGACCATGGTGTCGCGCATGCCGCACCCTTACACGGCGAAAGACGCCGCGGATTTTGTGCGCCGTGCAGCAAATGGCGAGATTGGCAAGTGCGTCTATGCGATTACGCGCATGGACAATGGCGAGTTCATGGGGTGCTGCGGACTGGAGCCGCAGGAAGACGAAAAGACCCTTGAAATGGGCTACTGGCTTGGCGAACCCTATTGGAACAGGGGTTACACCACCGAAGCGGCCCACGCGCTGATCGACATGGCCTTCCGTACCCGCGAGATCGACCAGATCGATGCGCGGTGCCGGGTGACCAATATCGGCTCTCGCCGCGTCATACAAAAGTGCGGGTTTCAGCTGCAGGGTTCCGGCATGGTCGGATCGCTGGCGCTGGGCGCCATGGTCCCGGTCGAATGGTACAGGCTGGATCGCAAGACATGGGTATCATTGAGAAGCTGGGGAGACATGCGATGAGTACGGCTCAGCTGATGCGCCCTCGCAGCGTCGAAACGACCCCGCCGCCCGGCCCTTGCCCGACGATCGAAACCGAACGGCTGGTGCTCCGGCCCCAGCGGCTCACCGATGCGGGCTCGATTGCCGACACGCTTGCCGACTTTCAGGTCACCCGCATGTTGGCCCGTGTTCCAGCGCCCTACTACAAGCAGGATGCGCTGGAATGGCTGATCCTGCGGACCTCGGGCACCCTGCCCGATTGGGATTTTGCCATCACGACCGGTGATGACACCCTGATCGGCGTGGTGTCGGTAGAGCGCCGTCACGGTCAATGGCACCTCGGCTACTGGCTGAACCGCTTCTACTGGGGCAAGGGCTACATGACGGAAGCTGTCGGCGCCGTCGTCGAGCGCTTCTTCCGGCGTATGCCGAACGAGGTTCTGCATTCGGGCGTCTTTGCCGATAACCCGGTATCGCTCAACGTGCAGGAGAAGCTCGGCTTCCGCATTACCGGATGCAGTGAGGTCTATGCGGTCGCGCGTGCGACCATGGTGGCGCATATCGACACCGAGCTGACGGCGGAAGGCTTCGTCCGAACGTAACGCACAACGCGATGGACAAGGCCGGTTTTTGTCGCAAACCGGCCTTGTTCCATAAGCGCTTGCCCATGATAATCTTTGACCTTCAGGGCAAGCGGCTATATTCCAGGCGACAGAACCTTTTTAGAGCGGATGGCAAGGCCATGACCGCATGCAAGCTGACAGAACGGCAGTCCGATGAAATTTCTCGATGAAGCAAAAGTTTATATCAAGTCCGGCGATGGCGGCGCAGGCGCCGTCTCCTTCCGGCGTGAAAAGTTCATCGAGTTCGGCGGCCCGGATGGTGGCGATGGCGGACGCGGCGGTGACGTGTGGGTCGAGGTGGTCAATGGCCTCAACACGCTGATCGACTTCCGTTTCCAGCAGCATTTCAAGGCCTCGATCGGCCAGCACGGCATGGGCAAGACCCGCACCGGCGCCAAGGGATCGGATGTGGTGCTGAAGGTGCCGGTCGGAACCCAGATCTTCGAAGAAGACAACGAGACGCTGATCATTGACCTGACCAAGGAAGGCCAGCGCTTTCGTCTGGCCGCCGGCGGCAATGGCGGCTTCGGCAACGCCTATTTCAAATCCTCCATTAATCAGGCGCCGACGCATGCAAATCCGGGCCTTGTAGGTGAAGAAAAGACCATCTGGCTTCGCCTGAAGCTGATTGCCGATGCCGGTCTCGTCGGTCTGCCCAATGCCGGCAAGTCGACCTTCCTGGCAACGGTGACGCGCGCGCGTCCGAAGATCGCCAACTACCCCTTCACCACACTCCACCCCAATCTCGGCGTCGCCACGATTGACGGTCGCGAATTCATTCTGGCCGATATTCCGGGCTTGATCGAAGGCGCGCATGAAGGTGTGGGTATCGGCGACCGCTTCCTCGGCCATGTGGAACGCACCCGCGTGCTGCTTCATCTGGTGTCCGCGCAGGAGGAAAAGGTTGGCCAGGCCTACAAGACCGTCAAGGCGGAACTGAACGCCTATGGCGGCGGTCTGACCGACAAGCGCGAGATCGTCGCCCTGTCGCAGATCGACGTGCTGGACGAAAAGGAACTGAAGAAGAAGGCCAAGGAACTGGAAAAGGCCTGTGGCCGTCCTCCGCTTCTTCTTTCGGCTGCCGCCCATATCGGCATGACGGAAGCCTTGCGCGCACTGCGCGATGTGATCGTCGATGCCAGCGAAGGCGGCGAGACTGCCCTTCCCGACCGTTCCATGCCAATCGAAGAGCTAGAGGACGGAGACGACCGTCTATGACATCTGCCAGAAAACCGCTTGGCAGCCATCATCGCATCGTCATCAAGATCGGCTCCGCGCTTCTGGTGGACCGCAAGACGGGGCTTAAGAAGGATTGGCTGGATGCGATTTGCGATGATATCGCGGCGCTGAAGAGAAACGGCGCCGATGTGCAGGTGGTTTCTTCCGGCGCGATTGCGCTTGGCCGAACGGTTCTTAAATTTCCAGCCGGCGCGCTAAAGCTGGAGGAAAGCCAGGCGGCAGCAGCCGTCGGGCAGATCGCACTCGCACGCGCATGGTCGGAAAGCCTTTCCAAGCATGACATCGTCGCGGGACAGATCCTGCTGACGCTTTCCGACACGGAAGAACGCCGCCGCTATCTCAATGCGCGCGCGACCATCAACCAGTTGCTGAAGATTGGTGCGACACCGATCATCAATGAAAACGACACGGTGGCGACGACCGAAATCCGCTACGGCGACAATGATCGGCTGGCTGCTCGTGTTGCGACCATGACCGGTGCAGATCTGCTCGTTCTGCTCTCCGACATTGACGGCCTCTACACAGCCCCTCCGCATCTCGACCCGGACGCCAGGTTTCTTGAAACCATCGCGGACATCACGCCCGAGATTGAGGCCATGGCCGGAGGCGCCGCGTCGGAACTGTCGCGTGGCGGCATGCGCACCAAGATCGATGCGGGCAAGATCGCCACGGCTGCCGGTTGCGCCATGATCATCGCATCGGGCAAGACGCTGCATCCGCTGAAAGCCATCGAAAGCGGCGCGCGCTCCTCCTGGTTTGCGCCTTCCGGCACGCCCGTGACAGCCCGCAAGACCTGGATCGCAGGCCAGCTTCAGCCGGCCGGCGAAATGCATGTGGATGAGGGTGCCGAAAAGGCGCTTCATCAGGGCAAGAGCCTGCTGCCTGCCGGTGTTAAACTGGTGAAGGGCAATTTCGGCCGCGGCGATGCCGTTGCCATTATCAGCGCTCAAGGCCGCGAGATCGCGCGCGGGCTTGCCGGCTACGATGCCGACGAAGCGCGCCGCATCAACGGTCACAAGTCCAACGAGATCGAAGCGATCCTCGGTTATGTCGGACGCTCCGCCATGATCCACCGCGACGATCTGGTGATGACCGGCGCTGCCGTGAAAATCAAAAAAGCAAAGAAGGATGAAGTCGATGCCTGACCAGGCCGTGAAGCAAAGCCAGTCTGTCGATGCGCTGATGATGAATATCGGCGCTCAGGCGAAAGCTGCTTCACGACCGTTGTCCATCGCTTCGACCGCAAAGAAGAACCGCGCGCTTCTCGCCATGGCATCGGCCATCGATGCATCCCTGGACCGCATTCTCGATGCCAATAGACAGGATGTCGAGGCAGCGGAACAGGCGGGCGTGGCTGGCTCTTTCATCGATCGCTTGAAACTCGACCCGTCGCGCATCGCCGGCATTTCCGAAGGCATCCGGGCGATTGCCAATCTTGCCGATCCCGTCGGTGAGGTGATCGCCGCCTGGGATCGTCCCAACGGCTTGAAGATCGAGCGTGTTCGTACACCTCTCGGCGTCATCGGTGTCATCTATGAAAGCCGCCCGAATGTGACGGCAGATGCCGGCGCGCTGTGCCTCAAGGCCGGCAATGCCGTGATCCTGCGGGGCGGATCGGATTCGCAATATTCATCGCGGGCTATCCATGCCTGCCTGGTGGAAGGGCTAAAGATCGCTGGACTTCCAGAGCATGCGATCCAACTCGTGCCGGTGACCGATCGCGCCGCCGTCGGCCTGCTGCTTGGCGGCCTTGGTGGCACCGTCGATGTCATCGTGCCGCGTGGCGGAAAAAGCCTGGTCGGGCGTGTGCAGACAGAAGCCCGTGTGCCCGTCTTTGCGCACCTGGAAGGCATCTGCCATGTCTATGTCGACAAATCCGCCGACCTCGACATGGCAAAGAAGATCGTCCTGAACGCCAAGATGCGCCGCACCGGTATTTGCGGCTCTGCCGAAACCCTGCTGGTTGATCGCGCCGTGGCAGCAACCCACCTTAAGCCCCTGATAAAAATCCTGCTGGATGCGGGCTGCGAAGTACGCGGTTCGGATGAGGTGCAAAACGCCGTTGGAGGCGTGAAGCTGGCGAAGGAGGAAGACTGGCGCACGGAATATCTCGACACCATCATCTCGGTGACCCTGGTGGATGGTATCGACGGTGCGATACAGCATATCGGCACCTATTCCTCCAACCACACAGAAGCGGTGATCGCCGAAGATCCGGATGTCGTTGCCCGCTTCTTCAACGAGATTGACAGCGCCATTCTGCTACACAATGCCTCCACACAGTTTGCCGATGGTGGCGAGTTCGGCATGGGTGCGGAAATCGGCATTGCCACCGGCAAGATGCATGCGCGTGGGCCTGTCGGCGTCGAACAGCTGACGTCCTTCAAATACCGCGTGCATGGCACCGGCCAGACGCGGATTTGATTTTTGGCGGCTGATCGGGCACTTGACCAACGTTACCTGACCATGCCGCACACCGAGCGCGGCATGGTGATCGGTCTGTTCGGCGGGTCCTTCAATCCGCCCCATGACGGCCATGCGCTGGTGGCGGAAATTGCCATGCGGCGCCTCGGGCTCGATCAACTCTGGTGGATGGTGACGCCCGGCAATCCGTTGAAAAGCCGAACAGAACTGGCCCCGCTTACCGAACGTATCGCCGCCTGCGAAAATCTTGTCACCGACCCGCGCATCAAGATCACCGCCTTCGAGCAGACACTCGGTGTCAGCTATACGGCCAATACGCTGGCGAAGGTGAAGGCACGCAACCCGCATGCCCATTTCATCTGGGTCATGGGGGCGGATAATCTCAGAACCTTCCACCACTGGCAGAAATGGCGGCTGATCGCCGAGACCTTTCCCATTGCCGTCATTGATCGCCCGGGTGCAACGCTTGCCTATCTTTCCTCCACCATGGCGCAGGCCTTCAGCCATGCCCGCATTGATGAGGACGATGCCGGTGTCTTGTGGAAGAAGCAGGCACCTGCCTGGGTCTTCATCCATGGACCGCGCTCGACGTTGAGCTCGACGGCTTTGCGCAACGGCAACAGCCCGCACCATAAATGAAGTGTGAGCGCTGGCGTCACTCCCCACATCTTGAAAAGTGAATCCAATGGTGCCACTTTTATTATGCGTCGTCGAGAATCGCGGCGCGCAGTATCTGTTTTGTCATTTCGGAAAGGAAAACCTCTGACAACAGTACACGCTAAGGGAAGAGCTTACAGCGCTATCCCAAAGGGCCAGGAGAGTGGCGTCGATGCCGCCCGTCGTGCCCTGGAAACCGTCCTTGCGAGTGTCGAGGACTCCAAAGCAGAAGATATCGTTTCCCTGAACATTGCCGGAAAATCGGCGCTGGCAGACTACATGGTGGTCGTGTCCGGGCGGTCGAACAGGCATGTGACGGCGATCTGCGAACATCTCATCACCGATATGAAGGATGAGGGTTTCGGCGGCGCGCGTGTCGAAGGCCTTGAGGCCGGCGACTGGGTGCTGATCGACGCAGGCGATGTCATCATCCACGTGTTCCGTCCTGAAGTGCGGGCGTTCTACAACATCGAAAAGATGTGGGCGACCCCGGACATCGAGGAAGAAACACTACATTGATCGCGGGTTAGAGCATACCGCGCAAACATGTGCAGCGGTTTGCGATAACGCCATGCGATAAGGCAAGGGAATAAAGCGTAAGCGCGGATCGCGACACGCTTTAGGCCGAAGGCTTTTTTGGTCGCATGGAAATCCGCAGCCAATCCTGCTACAAGCCGCAGCCCAACAGGGTTGCGAACAGGCTGACATGTGAATGCGGGTTTCAATTTTTGCGGTGGGACGGCTGAAATCCGGCCCTGAGAAAGAACTTGCGTCTCGCTATCTGGACCGCTTCGCCAAGGCCGGTCCGGCGATTGGGCTGGAATTCGCCAAGGTGATCGAGGTGCAGGAAAGCCGTGCCTCCAACCCCGAGACGCGTAAACGCGAAGAAGCGGCGATGCTGGAAAAGCATCTGGCCGACGGTGCTGCACTGATCCTTCTGGACGAGCGCGGCAAGGCGCTGGACAGTCCCGCTTTCGCCGAGCTTTTCGCCACCATGCGCGACAATGGCAAGCGCGATGTGGTGATTGCGATCGGCGGCGCGGACGGGCTCGACCCTTCGCTGAGCGAGAAGGCAACCGCCACGCTCTGCCTTGGCAAGCTGACCTGGCCGCACCAGATCGTCCGCTTCCTGATTTCCGAACAGCTTTACCGCGCCGTCACCATCCTGTCCGGCCACCCCTACCACCGGGTCTGAACCCGACACGCTTTCGTCGCAAATGCAGGTCTATCTCGCACTTTCATCAAGACCTCTTGGCGCAAAGCGGCGAAGCAGCGTATGGTCGCCAATCTTATCGAGCAGGTAAAAGACAATATCATGGGTCCAGCACGCGACACATTCCGGCTTGTGTCCCCAGCGGGTCGGCTTGCGCTGAAGGCAAGTGTCGCGCTTTTCATCGGACTGGCGTGTTTGACCATGTCGCGCGCCTCAGCTCAGGATGCCGCACCGGCCATTGCCACGACCACTCCACCGGCAGAATCACCGAGCGAATTGCAGGAACTGGAAACACGCCGTGACCAGAACCGCCAGGATCTGCAGGAACTGGTGGACAGCATTGGACTGTCGGAGGACAAGGCGAGGCAGCTTGAAGAGAGCATTGTAGCGCTCAATCAGGACACGGCCCGGATCAAGGAAGAACTGATCGCCTCGGCACAGCGCCGCAAGGATCTGGAAGCCAAGATCAGCGACGGCGAGGACCGTCTCGCGAAGCTGAGTGTGCGCGAGGACGATGTGAAAGCCTCGCTTCGCGAGCGCCGCGGTGTTCTGGCGGAGGTGCTGGCCGCGCTGCAGCGCATGGGCCGCAATCCGCCACCTGCCCTTCTGGTCTCTCCCGAAGATGCACTCGCCTCCGTTAGAAGCGCGATCCTGCTCGGCGCCGTCGTTCCCGGCATTCGCGCCGAGACCGACAAGCTTGTCTCCGCTCTCAAAGAATTGACTGACCTGCGCCAGGCGATTGCTGGAGAGCGTGAACAGTTGACCGGCATGATGACGGCAAGTCTGGAAGAGGAAAAGCGGCTCGATCTGCTGCGTGCCGAAAACGACAAGAAGAGCAGCCAGACGACCGCCGATCTTGAGGCAGAACGCAAGCGATCAGAAGAACTTGCAAGCAAGGCGACCAGCCTGGAGGGCCTCGTCTCATCGCTTGAAAACGAGATTTCCTCTGTGCGCGACGCCAAGGAAAAGGCGCGTCTGGAAGAGGAGCGAATCGCCCGTCTTCCGCCTGCCGAGCGGGACAAATTGGAGGCGCAAACCGAGGCCGGGGTGCCCGATAAAAACCGCATTGCGCCAGCATATCCGTTTTCGAGCTTGAAGGGTAAGCTGGCAATGCCGGTTTCCGGAGAGGTGCTGAGACGCTTCGGCGATGCCGACGGAACAGGCCATTTCTCCAAGGGAATCGTCGTGGCGACCGGCCCGGAAGCACTGGTAACAGCGCCAGCCGATGGCTTTGTGGTTTTTGCTGGAGAATTTCGCAGCTACGGCCGCATGATCATTCTCAATGCTGGCGACGGTTATCATTTGGTACTGACGGGCATGGACAATGTGAGAACGCGGCAGGGCATGTTCGTTTTCTCCGGTGAGCCGATTGCCTCCATGGGCGTAAAAAGAGTGGCGAGTGCGGCGGCTTTGGCGCTGGAAACTGACAAGCCAACGCTTTACATTGAATTCAGAAAAGACGGAGTGCCGGTTGATTCTCAACCCTGGTGGTCCGCAAAAAATACCGGAAGGGCGCGTAATGATTCGTAAGGCTTCGCTTCTTCTCATCGGTGGGCTCATGGGCGCCACAGCGATGAGCGTCATCTATTCTGCCAGCCTGCCGGCGCAGGCAGCAGGCCCTTCCACCTACAAGGAGCTCTCGATTTTCGGCGATGTCTTCGAGCGGGTGCGTGCGCAATATGTAACGCCGCCGGATGACAAGAAGCTGGTTGAAAACGCCATCAACGGCATGCTGAGCTCGCTCGATCCGCATTCGAGCTTCATGAATGCCGAAGATGCCAACGACATGCGCACCCAGACCAAGGGTGAGTTTGGCGGCCTCGGCATCGAAGTGACCATGGAAAACGAGCTGGTCAAGGTCATCTCGCCGATGGACGATACGCCCGCTGCCAAGGCTGGCATTCTTGCCGGCGACTTCATTTCCGAAATCGACGGACAGCCGGTGCGCGGCCTGAAGCTGGAAGACGCGGTCGAGAAGATGCGCGGCGCCGTCAAGACGCCGATCAAGCTCACCATCATCCGCCAGGGCGCCGACAAACCGCTCGACATCACCGTCATGCGTGACATCATCGCGGTCCGCGCCGTCAAGTCGCGCGTCGAAGGTGGCGATGTTGGTTACCTGCGCGTCATCTCCTTTACCGAGAAGACCTATGACGATCTCGAAAAGGCGATCAAGAAGATCAAGCAGGACGTTCCAGCCGACAAGCTCAAGGGCTATGTGCTCGATCTGCGCTTGAACCCGGGCGGTCTGCTCGACCAGGCGATCAACGTGTCCGACGCCTTCCTCGAGCGCGGCGAAGTGGTCTCCACCCGTGGCCGTAATCCGGATGAAACCCGGAGATTCAACGCCACGGCTGGCGACCTGACCGACGGCAAGCCCGTCATCGTTCTGATCAACGGCGGCTCCGCCTCGGCGTCCGAGATTGTCGCAGGTGCCTTGCAGGATCTGCGTCGTGCGACGGTTGTCGGCACGCGTTCCTTCGGCAAGGGTTCGGTTCAGACAATCATACCGCTTGGCGAAACCGGCGCTCTGCGCCTGACGACGGCGCTCTATTACACGCCGTCCGGCAAATCCATCCAGGGCACCGGCATTACTCCGGACATCAAGGTGGAGCAGCCTCTGCCGCCGGAGCTTCAGGGTCGTGTTCGCGCCGAAGGCGAATCCAGCCTGCGCGGTCACATCCAGGGCCAGAGCGAAACCGAAGAAGGTTCGGGCTCTGCAGCTTACGTTCCGCCGGAAGCCAAGGACGACATCCAGCTGAACTATGCGCTGGACCTGCTGCATGGCACCAAGACCGACGCCTCCTTCCCGCCAAACCCGGAAAAGGCAGTCGTCAACAAGCAGTAAGACATCAAAGGCATCGGTCCAAGGCCGATGCCTTTTCCTGTCCGGTCAGACGTCAATCACGCATCAGCCACGGAAACACCATTGTCATCAGACCTGCGTAAACCGCTCATGGGTCGGAAGCGTAAACAGAGCGTCGGGTTCGTCCGGCGCTTTTCTGTGTTGACGCTGCTTGCGGTTCTCGCAGGCGGCGGTGTGGCCGGGCTATCCCTCTATACGGCGCTTTCTCCCGGCAATCTGGCGAAAAGCTCCACCGCACCGGATGTGGCGCTGGGACCGGCAGGAGCGACGCCGGATCAGGCAGCATCGCCAAACGGGGATAGTGCCGTCGACCTCCAAAGCGGACGTTCCGGCGCCAATGTCCAGCGCAACACCATGTCGGACGGCAATGTCGTCTCCGTCTTTTCACCAAAAGACCGCACTGACAACGCGCCTGTGCTGATGACCGGCCAGACGGTTGGCCAGGACCCGCGTGTGGCGATGCGACCGAATGACGAACTGCTGGAGGAGAGCCCTTTCGGCAGGCTTCCCATTATCAGCGCCGACGGGCTGAAGCCGATGGATCAATATGCAAGGCCCTGGTCCGGGGCACGCGGCACCCGCATCGCCATCGTGGTCGGCGGGCTGGGGCTTAGCCAGACGGGCACGCAGAAGGCCATCAAAGAGCTTCCCCCGGAAGTCACCCTTGGCTTTGCCGCGACTGGCAACAGCCTGCAGCGCTGGATGCAGGAGGGCCGTCGTGAGGGCCATGAGGTCCTGCTGCAGATCCCCTTCGAGCCCTTCGGCTATCCCGGCACCGATCCGGGTCCCGACACGCTGCTGGTCTCCGATCCGGCCAAGATCAATCTGGAACGGCTTCACCGGTCCATGGCCAAGATCACCAACTATACCGGCGTGATGAACTATCTCGGCGCGCGCTTCATGGCCGATGACAAGGCGCTTGAGCCGGTGCTGCGCGATGTCGGCCAGCGTGGCCTGCTGTTTCTGGATGACGGATCGTCCGCGCAATCGCGCACCGGCATCATCGCGAAGGCCGTGTCCACGCCCGTAGGCTTTGCCGATCTGCAACTGGACGATCAGGTGAATGACGCCGCCATCCTGCGCAAGCTGGACGATCTGGAGCGGATTGCGCGGCGCAACGGTTCCGCCATCGGTGTCGCTTCTGCCTTCGATGAGAGCGTTGCCGCCATCTCCAAATGGTCGGTCGAAGCGGCAGCGCGCGGCATCGAGATCGTCGGCGTTTCCGCGCTTGTCTCGCAAGACGGCAAACAGTAAGTCTGCTCCACCAACAATCAACATCCAGGTTCAAGAATGTCGATCAAAGCAGACGATCTGCCCTACCGCCCCTGCGCCGGTATCATGGTTCTGAACGATAAGGGCCTCGTCTGGGCCGGGCGCCGTATCTCTCAAGGCAATTCGGAGTTCGATGGCTCACCACAGCTCTGGCAGATGCCGCAAGGTGGTATCGATGACGGCGAGGCGCCGCTGGCTGCCGCCATCCGCGAACTCTATGAAGAAACGGGCATGAAGACGGTCACGCTGCTGGCCGAAGCACGCGACTGGATCCATTACGATCTGCCGCCGCATCTGATCGGCATCGGACTACGCGGCAAATATCGCGGTCAGGCACAGAAATGGTTTGCCTTCCGCTTTGATGGCGATGAGAGCGAAATCCAGATCAACCCGCCGCCCGGCAGCAACGAGGCGGAGTTCGACGCCTGGGACTGGAAGCCGATGGAAAGCCTGCCCGAGCTGATCGTACCCTTCAAGCGGTCGGTCTACGAACAGGTGGTCGAGCAATTCCGCCATCTGGCCCCATAAGAGCAATGAAAGCGTAAGAACAATAAAAAAGGCGGCATCTCTGCCGCCTTTTTCAATTCATTGCCAAAAGGATCACTCGGATTCTGCAGAATCGGCCGAGTCGGCATTGAGTTGGCCATACTTGGCTTCGCCGATCTTGTTGAGAAGATCGAGCTGCGTTTCGAGGAAGTCGATATGGCCTTCTTCGTCGATGAGGAGCTGTTCGAACAGCTTCATCGAAACGTAATCGCCAGCATCGTGACAGATATCGCGGGACTTCTTGTAGGCCGTGCGGGCGTCGTATTCGCCGGCGAGATCGGCTTCCAGCACTTCCTTGACGTTCTGGCCGATGCGCAAAGGTGCAACGGTCTGGAGGTTCGGATGGCCTTCGAGGAAAATGATGCGATCGATGATCTTGTCAGCGTGCTGCATCTCTTCGATCGATTCGGCGCGCTCTTTCTTGGCGAGCTTTGTGTAGCCCCAGTCGTTCAACAGCCGGTAGTGAAGCCAGTACTGGTTCACTGCACCGAGTTCGAGGAACAGTGCCTCGTTAAGCTGCTCGATGACTCTTTTGTCGCCTTTCAATGTCCGCTCTCCTGTGGTCTTCATGTAATTGTTTTAGGCGGGACATAAAATCAAAAACTTCGGCCTCAGTCGAGTGCCGACGTGCATGATATTCTTCCGTCGTTTTGATGATCAGGTCGACGACAGTCGGGAAACAGCCACAGCAACGGCCACGCTTCTGCATGGCATGATAGACTTTCGCTGGGACGATGAGCTGCCAACAGTCTTCATCAAGAAGCTCGTTGATGACATCGCGAATGTCGTTGTCGGTGATGTAATTGCAGCTACAAACCAGCATGATCCATTGCCTGCGTGACGCAACACGTTGTTTTTTCTGTTAAACCAAAACAGGACATTCGATGTCAAGAAAAACAACCACGCACTTTCGACATGTGATATGTTTAGATAGCTTCTAAACTGGACGAAAAGCTTCGTATTTTCATTGCTTTAGCGGAATCTTTAACAGAGCATCGCAGGTTAGCGTCTTTAGACCGAGTGCGTCACCACGCCGTCGATCACGGATTCGTGATGGGAAAGGTGATGCGATCAGGCGAAATATTGCCCGCCATTGGCCGTCAGCGTCGAGCCGGTGATGAAGCCAGCGTCGTCCGACGCCAGAAACAATGCGCATCGGGCGATCTCTTCCGGCTCACCCAATCGACCGACTGGAATATGCGGCAGGATGCGCTCGTTCAAAACGGTTTCGGGGATGGCACGGACCATCTCCGTGCCGATATAGCCTGGGCATATGGCGTTGACAGTGATGTTGCGCGAGGCACCTTCCTGCGCCAGCGCCTTTGTCAGGCCGATATCGCCGGCCTTGGACGCAGAGTAATTCGCCTGACCCGCCTGGCCTTTCTGGCCGTTGATCGACGAGATGGTGATGATGCGACCAAAGCCCCGCTCACGCATGCCGGGCCAGACCGGATGCGTCATATTGAAGACGCCGTTGAGATTGGTATCGACCACCTCACGCCACTGCTGCGGCGTCATCTTGTGGAACATGGCATCACGGGTAATGCCGGCATTGTTGACGAGAATGTCGATCGGTCCGAGCGTTCGCTCCACCTCGGCGACACCGGCCACGCAGGCATCGTAATCGCGCACATCCCATTGATAGGCAGGTATTCCAGTCGTTCGCCGAAAAGCCTCGGCGCGGTCCTCTGTGAAGGCGTAGTTGACCGCGACCTTATAACCGGCTGCATGAAACGCTTTTGCGATCGCAGCGCCGATGCCGCTTGTCCCACCCGTTACCAATGCCACCCGGCTCATCTTCAAGGCCCTCACTTTCAAAGCTTAGCCCTTTAGAGGGGCCAACGTGGCATTTCAATGATTTGGACCGATCACAGACCTTCGAGGCACATGGCAATGCCCATGCCGCCACCGATGCAAAGCGTCACCAAACCCTTGCGGGCCTGACGCCGTCTCATCTCGAAGACAAGCGTGTTCAGCACACGTGCACCGGATGCGCCGATCGGGTGGCCGATCGCAATCGCGCCGCCATTAACGTTGACGATCTCTGGGTCAAGACCGAGATCGCGAACCACGGCGCAGGATTGCGCGGCAAAGGCCTCATTGGCCTCGACCAGATCGAGATCGCCGACCGACCAGCCGGCCTTTGCCAGCGCCTTGCGCGAGGCGGGGATCGGGCCGGTTCCCATGATCTGCGGATCGACACCGGCCGTTGCCCAGGAGGCGATGCGCGCCAGAGGCTTGATATTGCGCCTTGCGGCCTCTTCTTCCGTCATCAGCAACACGGCGGCGGCACCGTCGTTAAGGCCGGATGCGTTGCCAGCCGTGACGCTGCCCTCCTTGTCGAAGGCGGGGCGAAGCTTCGTCAGCGCCTCCAGCGAGGCGCCTGCCCGGATATATTCGTCGGCGGCGATCGTCACATCGCCCTTGCGGCCCTTGATGACGAAGGGCGCGATCTCATCCTCAAAGCGCCCGGCCGCCTGTGCCGCCTCGGCGCGGTTTTGCGAACGCACCGCATATTCGTCCTGCTCCTCACGGGACAACTGCCACTGGCGGGCGATATTCTCTGCGGTGATGCCCATGTGATAGCCGTGGAAGGCATCGATCAAGCCGTCCTTCAACATGGTATCGACCATCTTGAAATCGCCCATCTTCACGCCGCCGCGCAAATGCGCCGCGTGGGGAGCCATCGACATGGATTCCTGCCCGCCCGCGACGATGATGGAGGCATCGCCAAGGGCGATCTGTTGGGCACCGAGTGCAACGGCGCGCAGGCCGGAACCGCAAAGCTGGTTGATGCCGAAGGCGGTTGCTTCCTGCGGAATGCCGGCCTTCATTGCGGCCTGGCGCGCCGGGTTCTGCCCCTCGCCGGCAGTCAGCACTTGTCCCAGGATCGCCTCATCGACGTCGGCAGCAGCAACGCCTGCCCGTTCCAGAACCGCAGTGAGGACGGATGCGCCAAGTTCGTGCGCCGGCGTATTGGCAAAGCTGCCGTTGAACGAGCCGACCGGCGTGCGTGCGGCGCTCGCGATCACAATGGAGGATGAAGGCATGGATGTTTCTCCCGAATTTTGGCGCGAGACTGTCAAAGCTTGGGGCGCAAGTCAATTTGGCCAAAAGGATTTGAAAGAACCCTGCACCGCAGCAGCCGCATGCTGCAAGATTGCTGCGCAAGAAAGTGACTGCTGCATCGCACAAACCATTTGTCAGATGCCTTTGTTTCAGCATACTCTTTTGAATGGGAAGAGCAAAAACACCAAGAAAACAAGAAAGACCGGCATCGCGAGGAGGCGAGGATGGGAAGACATGGCGGCGAGACCATTATCAAGAAATACGCCAACAGGCGGCTTTATAACACCGGGACCAGCACCTATGTGACGCTGGAAGACCTGGCGAAGATGGTCAAGCGCGGCGAAGAATTCAAGGTTCAGGACGCAAAGACATCGGAAGACATTACCCATGCCGTTCTGACGCAGATCATCGTCGAGCAGGAGGCCAAGACCGGCAACACACTTCTGCCAACCGCCTTCCTTCGACAGTTGATCTCCTATTACGGCGACCAGATGCAAATGGTCGTGCCGACCTTTCTCGAGCACTCGATGAAGACCTTCTCCGAGCAGCAGAGCCATATGCAGGAGCATATGAGCAAGGCCTTCGGCGACCCCTCGCTGACCAAGAATTTCTCAGCACCTTTCCAATTGATGGAAGAGCAGATCAAGCGCAACACCGAACTCTTCAAGCAGACGATGCAGATGTTCACGCCCTTTGCCGCCCCCGCATCGACGCCGAAGGAGCAGCGCAAGCCCGACGCCTCGGAGATCGACGAGCTGAAGGCGCAACTGCGCAACCTTCAGACCAAGCTCGACCAGCTATAGGGTCGGCAGCCGCCGAACGGACGCTTATGCCTAGCCCAACAGCTGGTAGGATGGGAGCGCGACATTAGCGCTCGCGCCGCGCCGAATGATCGACCGGTCGCTTTGCGGGCGGGCGAGAACCTGGCTCATGGTCCAGGCATTCAGGATCATCAGATCGGCCTTGCGGCCGACGGCGATCAGACCCGCCTCTTGCCCCATCATCGCTGCCGGAACTGTGGCGACGAGCGTTGCCGCGTCACCATGAGGGTGATCGAGATGCAGGATCTTCACCGCCTGCTTCCAGGTGTCGAGCATGTCGTGATCCCCATAGGCATAGAATGTGTCGCGGCAGTTATCGCCCGCGACCGCGACGCGAATGCCAGCGGCGCGCAGTTCCTTGACCGGCGTTACCCCTCGCCACCGCGGAGTTCTGAGCTGCTGGCGGTCTTGCAGATACATGTTCACGGTCGGCAAGGTCACGATATTGATGCCAGCCTGCGCGAGAAGCGCGAGACGCTCGCCGAGCGCCTCTTCCTCAAGAAGCGCCAGCGAACAGCAATGGCCGCATGTCACGCGCCCCTCATACCCGTAGCGCATCGTCGCACGGGCAATCGCGGGAAGGGAATCCCCCGTTGCCGACTCGTCCACGTGCAGGTCGATATCGAGGTCGCGCTCGCTTGCCAGCCTGAAGAGAATGTCCAGCAGTCCCTCCATGTCGTCCAGACCTCCATGCGTGCCACCGCTGGCACGTGTGACCCCGCCCATCAGACCGCCACCGTCTGCGACGAGATCGGCAAGATCCCGGCCATGACGGGAGGCATACACATCGAGTGGAACAAGCGCGACGGCCTGCAAGGCGATGCGCGACGACCAGCGTTCAGCAGCCTTTTGATAGGCGGCCCAGGTGATATGTGCCTGCCCCTCATGACTGTCTAGGTGGGTACGGATTGCCGCAACACCGTGGGCGTAGGCGGTCTCAAGCCCGAATTCCATGCGCGCTGCCACATCCTCACGGCTCCAGTGCGCCAGACGATCGGCCGTCGTTGCAGCACGCGCACCGGCATGGGTTCCACCGGAATCAGGTGCTCTGTCCACCATATGGCCCTTGTCGAGATGGGCATGAACATCGAGCAGAAGCGGCCAGACATGGCGGCCCTCTAGATCGACGACTTGGACACCACCATCGAAGGCAAGAACCCCGGCTGGAGCGATGTCCGCGATCGCATCATCTTTCACGAGGAGGTCGAGGAGTAGCGCGCCGTCGCGGTCGCTGACGCTTCTTTCAAGGCCTTGACCCGCCATCAACGCCGCAGGTATCCGCGCATTGCGCAAATGCACCCGACCCTTCCCCGTCAAGCTTCCTCCTGCCAGGCTCTTTGTCACCAGACCCGCTCGATCGGACGCGGCTTCCATGCTCTTCTCTATGGTCATGAGATTGCTTTCACATTCTGGAAGGTTTGCGCGCAGACTGTGCGTCAAGCACCCTCGTCCTCGGGCAACTTCAATCGTTCCGAGGCGAAATTGATGAAGTGGCTCGCGGCGGGCGATAGCGAGCCACGCGCCCGATGCAAAATGTTGAGCCGCTGCAGTCCTCCGCCGCCGGCAAGAGGGATGAAGGCGAGCTCGCCATTTGCAAGCTCCCGGTCCACATCGACGCGGTTCAGGAAGGTGACATGCGGTTCGACATAGGCAAGCCGCTTCATCAGCTCCATCGAATTGGTCTCGACAACCGGGTCGAGTTGCGCCCGCGCTGGCGCCAGGTTCTCCACGAGTTCGCGCAGCGATAGGCTCCTGTCGGCAAGCACCATCGGATAGGCAAGGCAGTCGGAGATTCTCAGCGTCTTGCGTAGCGCCAGGGGATGATGGGGAGCGACCACAACGCCCAGCCTGTGGCGAAACTCGGCGACACGTTGCAGGCGGCTATCCTCCGGAAGATTGTAGGCCAGGGCAAGATCGGCCCGGCCGGATGCGACCAGTTCGACGACGCTGTCGCGATCGCCGACGATCACGCGCAGGCTGACCTGCGAAATCGCGCTGCGGTAGGCGGCAACGATCTCGGCCAGCCGTCCGGCGGCCAGCGTCGCCATGGTGGCGACCGTCACCTCGCCGCGTGACAGCCCGCGCAACGCCTTGATCTGGTTTCGCATGGCCTCATGCGCTTTCAGCGTGTCGCGAATATGCGCGATCAGCAACTCGCCGGAACTGGTGAGCTTCAGCCCTTTGGGCAGCCGCTCGAAAATCGGCGCACCGAGTTCCGTCTCCAGGTCGAGAATATAGCGATTGACGGCTGACGCCGCGACGTTGAGCTTCTTTGCGGCCTTGCGGATCGAGCCTTGCCGGGCAACCTCGTCTATATAGCGCAAGGCGCGACCATGCAGCATATGCGATCCCACGTTTGAAGAGGAGCGCGAGGCGCCCCCCTCCACGATGGCATTGCCGATGGGCGCAATCAACGTCATTTCTTGGCGAAGTTGGCGTTGATGCGGCGCGTGAGATACTCTCCGGCGGTAATCGCCTCATATTTGCCGAGCGGGCCCTGCATGATCGCGTCCTTGTTCGCCTGGCAGAAGAAGGGTAGCGACAGGCGACGGCCGAGATATTCGCCCGGACGTGGCATACGGACGCGATGCAGCGTCGATTGCAGTTGGTCATCCGACCAGCGCATGAGCATGTCGCCGATATTGCAGGTGATGTAGCCGTTTCTCGGCGGCACGTCGGTCCACTGGCCAGCCTCGGCATCCTTGCCGGGGCAAACCTGGAGACCGCCCTCGCCTTCCTTCTGGTGCAGGAGCGTCAGGCAATCGAAATCCGAGTGGGCGCCCGCGCGCCAGAACTTGAAGTCTTCCGGCTTGGCGTTCTCCATGGACATATAGTGTATGAGGCGCAGCGTAGACTGGTACTGATCGGAAGACGGATCATGCGCCTTGGCAAAAAAATCCTCGGCAAAGCCCATCTTCAGCGCAAAGCAGGAGAGAATGCGCATGCCAAGCTGCCAGTTCTGCGCTTCGAAACGGAGCATCGTCTCCTTGAAGCCCGGAAGCTCCTCTTCGCTTGGCCACAGATTGGTCATTTCGGGTCGGGTGACCTGGTAGCTTTCCTTGTTGTCCGGCGTTCCCGTCGAGGGGCGCACCTGCGCCTTGAACTCCCAACCTGCATTGACACCCTTGGCCATCGGATACTTCGCCTTGATCTCCTGTGGCAAGGCAAACAGGCGCCAGGCCGTGTCGAAGGCAAGGTCGATATCGGCCTGTGCGATCCCGTGATTATAGACCTGGAAGAAACCGATCTCGACGGAAGCCTTCCAGAGCTGATCGGCAATTTCCTGCTTGCGGTTGTCGAAGTCGGAGAGGTCGATAAGCGGGATTTCGCGTTCGACGGTCGTTCCTTCGCCGCCGATCGTCGTCTCCTTGTTGAGTTCGGCGAGGCTGTAATTTGCTGCGTTCATCACGGTTTTTCTCCATGCTTTGCTCCCGCAGGAGCTGGGTTGAGGAGCAATGTCCGGGCGCACCCGACTGCTTCTACTCCGGGATGGGGTTCAATCTTTCTTCGGCAGACTCCATGGGAAAAGGAGACGTTGCGCTGCCTGCACGGTCTGGAACAGAAGCAGCGACAGGACGGCAAGAACGAAAAGTCCGGCCCATGCTTCCGGCAACCTGAACATCGATGTCGAGAACTGGATGAAGTAACCCACGCCCGCCTCCGACGCGCAGAACTCCGCGACCACGGCGCCGATGACGGCAAGCGTGATGGAAATCTTCAGCGCCGAGAAAATATAAGGCACCGCGAAAGGCAGACGGATTTGCGTCATCTCCCGAAAGCCCGGAGCCCTGAGGCTTCGCGACAGCTCGATGAGCTCAGGCGGCGTCGCGGCAAGCCCGGTCGCCGTCGAGACCACTAATGGGAAGAAGGTGATCAGACAGGTGATCACGATGCGCGGCGCATCACCCGCGCCCAACACCACGATAATGATCGGCGCGATGGCGACGACCGGCGTCGACTGGATGACTACAAGCACCGGATAAAGGGTTTTGGACAGGATGGGCGAACGCATCAGGATGATCGCCAGTGGAATGGCGATCACGATGGAGAGAAGATAGCCAATCAGCGCGACGCGTAGCGTCGACCAAACATGCAGGCTCCAGCGACTGAAGCCGATGGCCGGAAAGGCATCGAAAATTGCCGAGGGACGCGGCAACAGATAGGACGGGATGGCAAGGACCCGGCAGGCAAGCTCCCAGACCAGTACGATGCCGATCATCGTCAGCAGAAAGGGGACACCCGGCAGGCCGACGGCGCGGCGGACCGCAAGCCGCGCCCTTTCGCCGAAACCTGGCATGTCATGCGGCTTTTCGGCTGATAAGGAGATCGCGGAGAGTGGCTGATAGGTCATGGATGGCCTTGTCGTTAGCGGTTTGCGGGCCGCGCGGGCGAGCTACAGGGACGGGAATTTCGGTGAGCACGGTACCGGGCCTGCCAGTCATCACCAGCACGCGGTCGGAGAGCAGCGCGGCCTCGCTGACGGAATGGGTGATGAAGACAACGGTCTTCGGTCGCTCTGAAAAGATTTTGAGCAGGTCGAAGCCCATGACTTCACGCGTCAGCGCGTCCAGCGCAGAAAAGGGCTCGTCCATCAGCAGAATGTCCGGGTCCATCAACAACGCGCGGGCGATCCCCACCCTTTGCTGCATGCCGCCGGACAATTCGTCCGGCAGGCGTTTGGCGAACCCTTCGAGACCGACCATGGTGATCAGTTCCGCAGCGCGGTCGCGCTCCTCTGATGTTACGCGTCCACGCTTGTGGCGTGCCGGAAAGAGGATGTTGTCCTCCACGCTCGCCCATGGCAACAGCGTCGGGCGCTGAAACACGATCCCGATATCGTCGCGCGGCTCGGTCACTTTCAAGCCGAAAACCTCGACCTGACCGGAGGTTGGCGTGAGAAGGCCGGCGATCATTCGCAGCAGGGTCGACTTGCCACAGCCAGAGGGGCCAAGGATCGCGAGGAATTCGTGGCGCGCCACCTCGAAGCTGATATCGCGGAGTGCTTCTGTCTCGCCTGTGCGCGTGAGAAAGACCTGTCCGAGCTTGTCGAAGCGGATGGCTGCTGGGCTCATCGCCTTACTCCGTCGCAATGAGTTTGCGACTGACCGCAGTCTCAGGGTCGAGCTTGGAAGCATCGATACCTTGAGCAGCCGAAACGCGCTTCCACGTCTCGGCAAGCCGCTCGGGGTTGAACACGCCGAGGCCGTCCTTTTCCGTGACCTCGTTGAAAATGAGCGGCAGCGTGTCCTTGAGAGAGCCTTCGACATCCTCCGCCTTCAACTCCGGGACCATGGCGACGACGGCAGCCGCGGCCTTTTCCGGATTGGCCTTGGCGAACTCGATCGACTGCTTGTAGGCATCGACGAAGCGGTGAGCGACGTCGGGGCGCTTGGCCAGAAAGTCGTCACTTGCCAGGAGCGAGGCGGAGTAAAGCTCCAGTCCGGCGGAAGACCATGGCAGCGCGGCAATCTCCTTGCCGGCGGCCTTTGCCTGGTTGCTGTATCGGGTGAAATCCGTCATCCAGGCAATAATGCCATCGACATTGCCCGTCATCAGCATCGGGCCGAGGGCGCCGGGGTCCGCCTTGATCAGCTTCACGTCGCTTTCGGCGATATTCTGATCCTTCAGGACCAGGGGCAGATAGACGTTGGAGGAGGTAAAGGGTGATGTGGCAATGGACTTGCCTTTGACATCCGCAACGCTTTTGATCGGGCCGTCTTTCAGAACGTAGAAGGCATGCGGTCCTTTGTTGAAGATGGAAAGGACGGCCGTCACCTTGACCCCTTCCTTTGCCCTGGCTGCCATCAACGCGCCGATATCTGAAACACCGATATCCGACGTGCCCGCAGCAAGCCGCGAGATGGCTTCCGTCGAGCCGCGTCCGGAGGCAATCGATACGTCGAGCCCGGCCTTCTGACAGAAGCCCTCGTGAATGCAGACATAGATCGGCGCTTTGTCGCCGCCCGGAAGCCAGTCGAGTTGAAAAACAACCTTTTCAGCGCTGAGCGCAGGGGTCGCACCAAGACAGAAAGCGGCGAAGGCAGCGGCGAGTTTGGGAACAGACATCATCAGCATTCTCTCCAGGTTAGTGTTCTGTTTTAAAGGACGGCAACAGAGATGCGATCCGTGCTTCGGACAAGCCTTCCGACAGCAAGGTCAAACGGGCGCAAGCGCGCTTTTCGGCATGGGGACCGGTGAGGCACGAGAAACACCTGTGGCTTTGCAGAGCCACGTTGGCATCTTCAATTTTCAGGTTCAGACGGCGAGAAAAGGTATCTTCTTGGGTCATATGATCATCCTCGACAGAAAAATCCGTCGAGCAATGTCCAGAGCGTCGGGCTCAGACCGCTTCTACTCGCCCTTTTTTCATCCCACAGGAACTGACCTATCGCAAGAAGTTTGTGCGACCTCTCATAGCGCTTAAATATTACGCAATTTCACGTCAAATATACATTGAACTTCGAACGGCCGATTCTTATTATGCTGATATTAAATAACTTTTTTACCATGACGCAGTTTCATGAGGGTAATTATGGAGCATTCAAATTAGGCGTTCTAAAAATCAGTACGGAAAGAACGGAAAATTATGGTTCGTCTGCCCCCGTTTTAGGGGCTCAAACCAGATAGCCGTCTCGCGGATGAGGAAAACCAGACGGATTTCAGTCCGATGACGAAAAGCGGCTTGCCCCCGCAAACCTTCTAAAACCGAGTGTCAGTTCACACGAGAGGGAACACGGAGAAGCAGGATCAATCCGGCGCCTAAGAAGAGGATCAGTGTCGCCATACCGATATGGGCAGAGCCGCTCGCATAGGTCGCGATGGAGAACATCAGCGTTGCCATGAAGCTGGTGGCGCGACCGGAGAGCGCATAGATGCCGAAATAGCGGCCCGCTTCCGCGATCGTGACGTTGCGCGCCAGATAGGAGCGCGACGAGGCCTGCACCGGGCCGAAGGCAAGACCGATCAGCACGCCGTAGACGATATAGGCCTTCTCCGCTCCGCTGCTGAAGAGACCATGGGTTTCCTCGGTTGAGAATTGCAGCAACCCGAAGAGCGTCGATGTCTTTTCCGTCGAGATGATGCCGAGCGTCGCCAGAAGCAAAAGCACGAGACTGATGATGATCATCGTGCGCGAGCCGAGCCGCTGATCGAGCCGGCCGGCAGCAAAGCAGCCGCCAATGGCAACGATGTTGAGAATGATGCCGTAAATGCCGATCTCCATCGTCGCCCAGCCGAACATGCCGGCGGCGAACGCACCACCCAGGATGAGCAGCCCGTTGACGCCATCCTGATAGAGCATGCGCGCGATCAGAAAACGCGTGATGAGCGGGCGGTGGCGCAACTCCCTCAGCGTCGATTTCAACTCCGACAGGCCCGAGCGTACGGCCCGCCCAAGCGGCAGCCCCTTCTTCACATCCGGCGTGAAGAAGAACATCGGCAGGATAAAGATGAAGTACCAGATCGCGGCGATCGGTCCGGTGATGCGTGCATCCTCTCCCGTTGCCGGGTCCAGACCGAAAAGCGGCGGCAGACCAATGATGGTAAGCTCCGTCTGTGGGCTTGCCGCCATGAACAGCACGATGAAGATGAGCACGATCATGCCGCCAAGATAGCCTAGCCCCCAGGCGGTGTTGGAAATCCGCCCGACATTCTCAGGTGTCGTCAGACGCGGCATCATGGAATCGTTGAAGACGATGGAGAACTCGGCCGCAATCGAGGCAAAGATCATGAAGAGGGCCGGCCACAGCACCGGTGATCCGGGCGCGGCAAACCACAACATCGCAAGACAGGCGATCTTGATGACGGCAAAAAACGCGATCCAGGGTTTTCGCGACCCGGACTGATCGGCAATCGATCCGAGGATCGGCGAGAAGATCGCGATGACAACGGAGGAGATGGTCGCGACATTGCTCCATAGCGTCTGCGCCGAAACTGGATCGTCCGTCAGCCGGGCGACGAAGTAAGGTCCGAAGATGAAGGTGGTGACGACGGTGAAGAAGGGTTGCGCTGCCCAATCGAACAGCATCCAACCCCAGATCCCCTTGGCGTCCGTTTTTGGCGCATCGGCCTTGGGCTCGACTGATTCTGTCACACGGAAAGAAGAAGTCAATGGATTGCCTTTCCGCATGCAGGCGACCCGGCTTTTACAGCCGGGTCATTTCGCTGTTGAACCTTAGACGCTTCTGGTCTGGACTATATCCGAAAGCAGACCGGCGGCAACGGTGAGGCGCGCCAGATTTGTCTCGCCACTATCGCTGAGTGCTGCAAGTTCGGAGACGATGCGATTGACCCGCACGCGATCGGCTGCGTACCAGGCTTGCACCGGGTTCTTCTCTTTCGCGTAATCCGTCAGCGCCGACACCACGATGCGGCGGCGGGACGAGGCGATCAGGTCCTGGCTGCGCAGCAGCGCGAGGCTCTCATAATGATCAGCCGGGCTGACCCGCTGGCTGGCATCCAGAAGCCGTGCGACGCGGAAGGTGGTGGAGACGGCCGCATAGCTTTCCGCCGCACGCGCCAGCGTCGTGCCGGCCTGATCGGCAATCAGCATGATTTCCGGCACATAGACCAGCAGGCGCAACGTCTCCAGTTCCTTGATCAGCGCGTGAGAAACGCCGTCGACCTCAGGAAGACCGATCTCTTCCTGATACTTCGCCGCTGCCGGAGAAAGCGTCTTGATCGCGCTTTTCAAGCGCTCGATCTCATCCTGCATGGCGCCGGTGATGGTACCTGCCGTCTGGAGATAGAGCCGCGTTGCATCGCCGAAGATCTGCATGACCCTGGAATAAAGATCGTTCTGCATCTCGCCGGAAATCTGCCCGTCGAGCGCATCGATCTCGCTCCAAAGCCGCTTCAAGCCGAAACCATCCTCGACGATCATCGCTGCCTTGACGACGGCAGGAGCAAGCAAGCCGCTCGCATCCACCAGCTTCTGCACGAAGCCCGGACCGCCACGATTGACCACCTGGTTGGCCAGCGCCGTGGCGACGATTTCGCGGTGCAGGCGATGGCTTGCAATATCCCCCGCATAGGTCTTCTGCATCTTGCTCGGGAAGTAGTCTGTCAGCAGATGCTGCAGATAGGGCTCATCCGGCAGGGTACTGGCCACCAGCGTGTCGAACAGCGTCAGTTTCGCATAGGACAGCAGGACGCCGATTTCAGGCCGAGTCAGCGCCTTGCCCGCGGCATAGCGCTCGTTGAACTCCGCATCACTCGGCAGGGTCTCCACCTTGCGGTTCAACTGGCCGGAGGATTCCAGCGCTGCCATCAGGCGGCCCAACTCTTCGCGGTTGCCGGTCCCCTTGCGCTCGACAAGCGAGATTGCCAAAGACTGGAGGTAATTGTTGCGCAGCACCAGTTGCGCCACTTCCGACGTCATGGAGGCCAGCAACTGATTGCGCTTAGGTAATGTCAGACGGCCGTCATTGACGGCGGATGCCAGCGCAATCTTGATATTGACCTCGACGTCCGAGGAATTGACGCCAGCCGAATTGTCGATGGCATCCGAGTTGCAGCGCCCGCCGGACAGCGCATAGGCAATACGGCCCTTCTGAGTAATGCCGAGATTGGCACCCTCGCCGATCACCTTGGCGCGTACTTCCGTGGCGTTGATGCGGATCGGATCGTTGGCGCGGTCCCCCACCTCGGCATTGGTTTCCACCGCAGCCTTCACATAGGTGCCGATACCACCAAACCACAGGAGATCGGCGGGGGCTTTGAGGATCGCCGTCATGATCTCGAAGGGCGTTGCCACCGTCTTGTCGATGCCGATTGCGGCAGCGGCTTCCGCCGTCAGGGTCACGGATTTCTCCGCACGCGAGATGATCATCGCGCCCTTGGCGAGTGTCGAGCGGTCGTAATCCTGCCAGCTGGAACGCGGCAGTTCGAAGAGACGCTTTCTCTCAGCGAAAGACACGGCGGTGTCCGGCGTCGGATCGATGAAGATATCGCGGTGATCGAAGGCTGCGATCAGTTCGATCTTTTCCGACAGCAGCATGCCATTGCCGAAGACGTCGCCGGACATGTCGCCCACACCGACGACCTTGAAGGGCGTCGTCTGGATATCGGTATCCATTTCCCGGAAGTGGCGCTTGACCGTTTCCCAGGCGCCTCGGGCGGTGATGCCCATCTTCTTGTGGTCGTAACCGGCAGAGCCACCAGAGGCAAAAGCGTCGTCGAGCCAGAAGCCCGCTTCGCGCGCAAGTCCGTTGGCGGTATCGGAGAAGGTTGCCGTTCCCTTATCAGCCGCGACGACGAAGTAGGGGTCGTCGCCATCAAGACGCATGGTATCCGCAGGCGCAATAATATCATCGCCAACGATATTGTCGGTGATGGAGAGCAGCGTGCGAATATAGGTCTTGTAAGCCTCCTTGCCGGCATTGAAGATCTCGTCGCGGTTACCACCGACAGGCAGCATCTTCGGATAGAAGCCACCCTTGGCGCCGACCGGTACGATGACGGCGTTCTTCACCTGCTGGGCTTTGACGAGGCCAAGCACTTCGGTGCGATAATCCTGGCCGCGATCCGACCAGCGAAGCCCGCCGCGCGCCACCTTGCCGAAGCGCAGATGGACGCCTTCCACTTCCGTGCCATAGACGAATATTTCGCGGAAGGGACGCGGATCGGGAAGGCCATCGAGAAGCTTCGGATCGAACTTGAAGGCCAGCATCGCCTTCGGCGAACCGTCCTCGTTGCGCTGGAAATAGTTGGTGCGCAGCGTGGAATCGATGGCGTTGACGTAACGGCGAAGTGTGCGGTCCTCATCCAGATTGGGTACGCCGGAAAGATCGGCCTCGATCGCCTTGTGCAGATCGGAGAGCTTCCGCAGGCGCGGTTTCTCGCCAAGCTTCGGATCGAAGCCATGGGCGAAAAGATCGAAAATTCTGCGTGCGATCACCGGGTATTTGAACAGTGTTTCGGAAATATGCTCCTGCGAGTAGACAATGCCCGTCTGGCGCAGATAGCGCGCATAGGCGCGAAGCACGGACACCTCGCGCACCGTCAGTCCGGCGGCAACGATCAGTCGGTTGAAATTGTCATTGTCGACGGTGCCATTGAAAGCGGAAAGAAACGCCTCTTCAAGCCTTGGCCCAATGACGGCAAGATCGAGCGTGACGCCTGGCTGGACCCGAAGCTCCATGTCGTGAAGGACGATGAGATCGCTGTTTTCACCGGAGACGACACCAATGTCGAACGTCCGTTCGCTGATGACGCTGAAGCCGAGATTTTCGAGAAGCGGCACGCGGCGCGACAGCGGCAGATGGCCGTCGCGGTGGAAGATCTTCAGCGACAGAATATTCTCCGCCTGCTCAGCTGTCCGGTAGAATTCGATGCGGACCGGCTCGCCCTTGGCGGTCGCAACGATATCGGGCATGTCGCCGATCGCCTCTTCCGGCGTAAAGGCTTCCTGATAAGCCTGGTCGACATCGAGAAGCGGAGCGCTAGGCTCTGAAAGCGCGGTGAAATGATCGATCCAGCGCGCAGCGATATCGCTGACGGCATCTTCCAATCTGTCCTGCGCGATGCGCGGCGTCTTGCCGTTGCTGCGCCCGACGATGAAGTGGACGCGGGCAAGAGCGCCTTCCGGGAAGGCGGGGTAATAAGCCGAGATGTGGCCATCATAGACGCGGGCGAGATAATCGCCGATCTTCTCGCGCACATAGGAATTATACTCCTCGCGCGGCACATAGATGATGACGGAGACGAAGCGGTCGAAGCGATCGATACGGGCAAGCACCCTCACCCGAGGGCGGTCGGCAAGCTCCATGATCTGCTCGGTGTAGCGCACCAGAAGATCGGTTTCGATCTGGAAGAGATCGTCTCGCGGATAGGCTTCGAGGGTGTTGTGCAGAATGCGTCCCGAGTGGCTGTTGGGGTCAAAGCCGAAATGCTCTTCGACCTCCAAGGCCTTGGCGCGCAGAAGCGGGATTTCATGGACCGAGCGGGTATAGGCCGAGGCGGTGAAGAGACCGACGATGCGCAACTCGCCGACGACATTGCCATCGGCATCGAAGCGCTTGATGCCGATATAATCCATATAGGCGCGGCGATGGACAAGCGACTTGACATTGGCCTTGGTGACGATGAGGAAGTCCGGACCATCCAGAAACGCCAGAATTTCCGGCGTCGTCATCACTGCATCCTTGCCGAGCCGCAACACGCGCACGTCAGGATCGCTCAACATCCCGAGACCGACGCCATCGCCGCGCTCGATCTTGGCGGAGCTTCCCTTGCCGGAATAGCTGTAGTCGCGCATGCCGAGGAAGGTGAAATTGTCCTTGCGCAGCCATTCGAGAAACTCGGCGGCCTCGGTGCGGTCGGCCTTGCGGCGCGACGATCCGCGCTCTTTCAATTCGTTCAGTGCCTCATCAAGCTTGGCAAGCATCGGCTTCCAGTCGCTATAGGCGGACTGGACCTGAGCGAGAACGAAGTGAAGCCGCTCCTTCAGCGCCTCGGCTGCTTGCGGCGCGACAGGCGCGATGTGCAGCTGGATAAGGCTGATATTGTCTTCCGGCGCGTCTGTTTCCGGATCCGCCAGCCTGTAGCCGCCGGTCGCCTTGGCATCCGCCACCATGATGGGGTGAACAGCAAGATAGAGGCTGCGATAGCTGCTGGTCACCTCGCCCATGACGGAGTCGTAGAGGAAGGGCATGTTGCGCCCCACAATCGTCAGGATGGAGACCGGCACGTTGCGCGGCGCGACCCCATCAACCTGGGCGATGCCGATATAAGGGCGATCAGCTTTCCAATGAGAAAGTTCGCTCAAGGCATGGCTTGCAGCCAGCGCCAACATCTCAGGCGAATAGTGCTCCACGTCGTCCGTACTGGCACGACTAAAAAGTGTATTGGGATCGAGGAATGGCTTGCCGGTGGCCTCTGCCAGTTTTTTGGCTTTTTCGAGCTGTTTGTCGCGTTTTGGGTTGTTCCGGTAGCCCATTTTGCCTTCTTTCTTCCAAAAATATCCGCGTTTCAGCGATAAAAGGGAGAAAAATCGTGATTTTTCCCAAATTCGAATCGGATATTGGCGCGGAATTATGAATAGTTTAAGTGGCAATCGACAAATTGGCGGGGCGCAAAGAATTTAATCGATTCGGGATGGATCAGCGCTGGTAATCAGGCGTTTACCGGGGTGATTCTGTTAACGCCTCAGTAAAGCAGGTTGTGACTCCGTCGCCACGGTGCAAGCAAATTATTGATTTCCACCTATTTTTGTGGTAGACAGGAAAAACTGATCCACAGCGCGGCACTATCGTGCCCTAAAACACCTCGAAAGCAAGTCATCAATTGCACGCGGTTTCCGTGACATATCCTACTTTTGTGTTGTCGATCCCCGGATTGCAAGATGGTTTCTTTTTGCGTGCTCGGCTGGACCAGTGCGGAGTCACCTGACGGCTTGCCCCCGTCTCATCCGGGCCTGACCGACCCGACCCCGGAAACCCCCGGGTGTATGTAACAGGGAGTTTAAAAAACGAATGACGACCCAGCAGAAGAAATCTCCAGCGCGCCACGGTTTTAAAACCGGAGAAGCGATCGTTTATCCCGCTCACGGTGTCGGTACCATTTCGGCAATCGAAGAACAGGAAGTCGCGGGCATGAAGCTCGAACTTTTCGTCATCGATTTCGAGAAAGACAAGATGCGCCTCAAGGTGCCTGTCGCCAAGGCTGTCAGCATCGGCATGCGCAAGCTGTCCGAAGGGGATTTCGTCGAGCGTGCGCTGAAGGTTGTTCAGGGCAAGGCGCGCGTCAAGCGGACCATGTGGTCGCGTCGCGCGCAGGAATATGACGCAAAGATCAATTCCGGCGATCTGATCGCCATCGCAGAAGTGGTTCGCGATCTCTATCGCGCCGAGAACCAGCCTGAGCAGTCCTACTCCGAGCGTCAGCTTTACGAAGCAGCTCTCGATCGCATGGCTCGCGAAATCGCAGCCGTGAACAAGATGTCCGAAACCGAAGCTGTTCGCCTCGTTGAAGTCAACCTCAACAAAGGCCCCAAGCGCGGCAAGGCCGTCGAAGAAGACGATGCACCGGAAGAAGAAGCCGCATAAGGCTTTTCACCTACAGAATGTCAAAAAACCCGCCCGCCTCGTGGCGGGTTTTTTGTTTCTTTCGCAAAGATGGCCATTCTGTGTTTAGGACCTCTCGGCACAACACTCTTCACACAAGTCATTATAGAACCTGGATAATCTGTCCCGGACGAAGATGAGGAAGAAGACGGCGCATGTCTCTGGGGTGCAGCGCAACGCAGCCGGCGGTCGGCTCGTAGCCCGGGCGGATCATGTGCATGAAGATGGCCGAGCCGCGATTGCGCTGCCTGGATCTGACATTCCAGTCGAGCACCAGACAGACATCATAGAGCCCGTCTTCCCGGCAGATGTCTTCGTGGCTCGGCTTGAATGGCGCTCTAACCAGCCGATTGTAGTTCGGGTCACCTGGCGCATCGCACCACAACATCGACTTCACTGCGCGACGCAACGTTAGAGGCGTCTGGACGGCGCGCATGCGTTCACCACGGATGAAGCCATACAGCAGCGGCATCTGAGCGATCGGCGTTTTGCCGTCACCTTCTCGCTTGAAAACGGAACGTCCATTGCGACCAATCGCGGCCTGAAACGTTAAATGACCAAGCTGAACGATCGCTCGACTTGGGTTCAATGGTGAAGGACGGACGAGAAGCTTGGGTGGTAACGTTCGGAATTCAATCTTTCTGGTCATCACTCTTTTTCACGAGATTTTGCTTTGAAGATGCTTCACCCGAACGTCATAGCACGCCGTTATTGCTGCACAAGGGTTGACGCGAAGCGCGCAAACCGCTGAATTGGTTTGAAAATTAAAAGAGAAAGGCGAAGGTACTCTATGACGGCCCGTACATTGCTTCTAGTTGATGACGACGACGATCTGCGCGACACCCTTGCCGAACAACTTTCTCCCTATGAAGAGTTCTCGCTTCTGACGGGTGCGAACGCCAATGCTGCTATCCAGACGGTCAAATCCACTCAGGTCGATCTCTTGATCATGGATGTGGGTCTGCCGGACATGGACGGGCGCGAAGCGGTGAAGCTGATGCGCAAGAACGGCTTCAAGTCTCCCATCATCATGCTGACCGGTCACGACACGGATTCCGACACGATCCTTGGTCTTGAGGCCGGCGCGAACGACTATGTGACGAAACCCTTTCGCTTCGCAGTGCTGCTTGCCCGCGTCCGCGCGCAGTTGCGCCAATATGAGCAGAGCGAAGACGCGGTCTTCACCGTCGGTCCCTACCAGTTCAAACCGAGCCAGAAGCTGTTGACGACAGAAGACGGAAAGAAGATCCGTCTGACGGAAAAGGAAGCGGCCATCATTCGCTACCTTTACCGCGCCGGCAGCGCCGTCGTCACACGTGACGTTCTGCTGGAGGAGGTCTGGGGCTACAATTCCGGCGTCACCACCCATACGCTGGAAACCCACGTCTATCGCCTTCGCCAGAAGATCGAGCGCGATCCCTCCAACGCCGAAATTCTCGTGACCGAAAACGGCGGCTACAAGATCGTCCCATAAGGGCGCTGTTTGCTGCGTCCTATTGGACGCGAGGCGCTTAAAGGGCAATTTTCTTGATCCGCTCTTGTCTTGGAGTCCGCATTGGTCGAAAACGGCTTGAACCGCGCTTCCTCAAATATGAGCGGCGCGGTATCCGACTTGCATTTCCCAGGTGGATCAGCCCATGGCGTTGAACGACGATATCAAGCTTTTCGCGCAGGTGCCGCTGTTCCAGGGCTTCAGCGAAGACCAGCTGCGCCTGATCGCCTTCGGTGCCGAGCGGCGCCGCATTGCCGCAGGGCACATGCTGTTTCGCCAGTACTCTCCCGCCGAGTGCGCCTTCGTCATCTGCAATGGACGCTTCGATCTCTGGACCGAAGAGCGTGACGGCAAAAGAGAGGTCAAGGCCACCGTCGGTGGCGGCTGTCTTCTCTCGGAACTGGCGCTCTTCACGCTCTGCGAACGCAAGTTCACCGCGGTCGCGCGCGAGGATTCCGAAGTCATCCGCATCACCCGCATCCTCTTCCATCGCATGATCGAGGAATTCCCGGATGTTGCCGCGGTCGTGTCCGAGCGCATCCGTGGCAACATCGCCGCACTTGCCACAAGTGCGGCTGCGATGCAGAACCGGTTTCTATAACCGCTTTGCTATTAAAGCGTGTCGCGATCTTTCAGATTCGCTCTCTACGCTTTAAGTCCTTGTTTTGTCGCATGTCGTTATCGCAAAACCGCTCCACACTTTTGCGCGACATGCTTAGAACTTGAAGTGGGCCGTCACCGGCACGTGGTCGGACGGCCTGTTCCAGCCGCGCGCTTCCTTCAGGATTTCGATCCGATCGAGCGAGGGACCGAGATCCTGCGATGACCAGATATGGTCCAGACGGCGGCCGCGATTGGCAGCTTCCCAATCCTTGGCGCGGTAGCTCCACCAGGTGTAGATCTTTTCCGTTTCCGGCACGTTGAGCCGCATCAGGTCGAGCCAGTTGCCGCGCTTCATGACCTCAAGCAGACCTTCTGTCTCGACAGGCGTATGGCTGACGATCTTCAGCAGCTGCTTGTGCGACCAGACGTCGTTTTCGAGCGGCGCTATGTTGAGGTCACCAACGAGAATCGACGATGTTCCAGGTGTGGCGTCGGCGCTCAGCACCTTCATCTCCTCGACGAAATCAAGCTTATGGCCAAATTTCGGATTGATCGACCGGTCGGGCTCGTCTCCGCCTGCCGGAACATAGAAGTTATGAAGGCGGATGCGGCGACTGCCGACCTGCACCAGAGCGGAGATATGGCGGGCGTCCCCGACCTTGCAATAATCCTGACGGTGATCTTCCGTCAGCGGCAGCCTCGAGGCGATGGCAACGCCGTGATAGCCCTTCTGTCCATGAATGATGATGTGCTCATAGCCGAGGGCCCGCAGAGGCTTGAGGGGAAACTCGCCATTCGGGCACTTGGTCTCCTGCAGGCAGAGAACGTCTGGCTTGTAACGCACCAGAAACTGCTCGACGATCGGCATGCGCAGCCGCACCGAGTTGATGTTCCAGGTGGTTATCGAGAAAGTCATGCCTCACGCTCCGTCTTATGCAGCTAAAACGCCGTGCGTCCCCTTGGACCCACAAAGGGCACTTTACCTTGAACTATGCATCGGCCCGAAATCCATTCCGATTTTCGGGCCGATGCTGTAGAGGCAGGCTTATAACAAGAGGGCAGAAAACTGGAAACGCTTTCTGCTGTCTCAAGGTCAACCGCGTTTGCGGACCTCTTCGTAGTTGATGTTGAAAACCTTGTCGTCGAGGTTCACGCCCGTCTGGACGTTGAAGATCATCACGGTCGTGTCTTTGTTCTGCGCATCCGTCGTCGTCCACTGGCGCAGATCGAAGGTTTTCGGATCGAACATCAGGGTGATCGTCGAATCGCCGAAGATGCTCTTGTCGCCGAGAACGATGGTGATCAGATCGGACTCTTCCTTGACGCTGCGAACCTTCTGATTGCTGAGGTCGATCTTGTCGGCCAGAAGCAGGCTGAGCGGCGTCTTGGACAAAGGATAGATGTCCCAGGTCTTCAGCTTCATGTTGCCGATGACGACGTTGCGGCCATCCGCGATCACGCGCATGGGCGACGGGTCTTCGTAGTTGAAGCGAAGCTTGCCGGGACGCGAAATATAGAACTTGCCGCCTGTCTGTTCACCGCGCGGACCGAACTGAACGAACTCGCCCATCATCGTCTTGACCGACGAGAAGTGGTTGGCGATCTTCTGCGCCGTCACGCCGTCTCCTGCGCCCTGCGCTAAAGCTGCAATGGGCGAGAGCGCCACAGAGGCTGCCGCTGCCGAAAACAGCGTCATCACGCCTCGCCGCGTCATGCTGCTCTCAAGGCCGGGATGCTGAGCGGAAACGACCGAGCGGGTATTCTTCATTCTGTTCTCCTTCATCGCATCCCATGTGCCGAAAAAACACGGCGGCTTCATGACATGGAGCGACGGCTATAACGCTGAAAGCACACGCCTGGTTGCGGCTATCGAACCTGCACGCAAGCAACTGGTATCAAAGACCAACTGGCGGTCGAGCGTTAGACGATTGTGGCTTAATCATTCTCCGTCGGCACGAGAATTTCGCGCTTTCCGGCGTGGTTTGCAGGGCCGATAATGCCTTCCTGTTCCATCCGTTCGATCAGCGACGCGGCGCGGTTGTAACCGATGCCGAGCCTGCGCTGGACGTAGGAGGTCGAGGCCTTGCCATCGCGCAGAACGACGGCGACGGCCTGATCATAAGGGTCGTCGGACTCTGCCATGTTGCCGGTGCCGGCAGGGCCGCCGCCATCCTCGTCCTCATCCTCTTCGGTGACCGCTTCAAGATAATCGGGCGAACCTTGGGTCTTGAGGTAGGAGACGATCTCTTCCACTTCATTGTCCGAAACGAAGGGACCGTGGACGCGCTGGATGCGCCCGCCACCTGCCATATAGAGCATGTCGCCCATGCCGAGCAGCTGCTCCGCGCCCTGCTCGCCAAGGATGGTGCGGCTGTCGATCTTGGAGGTAACCTGGAAGGAAATGCGCGTCGGGAAGTTCGCCTTGATCGTGCCGGTGATGACGTCAACGGACGGGCGCTGGGTGGCCATAATGACATGAATGCCGGCGGCACGTGCCATCTGCGCCAGACGCTGCACGGCACCCTCGATATCCTTGCCGGCGACCATCATCAGGTCGGCCATTTCGTCGATGATGACGACGATATAGGGCAGCGGCTTCAGATTGAATTCTTCCGTCTCATACATGGCTTCGCCGGTCTGGCGGTCAAAGCCGGTCTGTACGGTTCTCGTCAGGACTTCGCCCTTGTCGAGCGCCTGCTGAACGCGGGTGTTGAAGCCATCGATGTTACGAACACCGATCTTTGACATTTTCTTGTAGCGCTCTTCCATCTCCCGCACGGTCCATTTCAGCGCGACGACGGCCTTCTTGGGATCGGTGACGACAGGCGAGAGCAGATGCGGAATGCCGTCATAGATCGACAGTTCGAGCATCTTCGGATCGATCATGATCAGGCGGCACTGTTCCGGCGTCATGCGATAGACGAGCGACAGGATCATGGTGTTGATCGCGACCGACTTACCAGAGCCGGTGGTACCGGCCACGAGAAGATGCGGCATCTTGGCAAGATCGGCGATGACAGCTTCGCCACCGATCGTCTTGCCGAGTGCCATCGGCAGCTTGGCCTTGCTGCTTTCGAAATCACGAGACCCGACAAGTTCGCGCAGGAACACCGTTTCGCGCGTGCGGTTGGGAAGCTCGATACCAATCGCATTGCGGCCAGGAACGACGGCAACGCGCGCGGCAATCGCGCTCATCGAGCGAGCGATATCGTCCGCCAGACCGATAACGCGCGACGACTTGATGCCGGGCGCCGGTTCAAGCTCATAAAGCGTTACGACAGGGCCTGGACGCACATGGATGATTTCGCCCTTGACGCCGAAGTCTTCCAGCACGCCCTCAAGCCGCCGGGCATTCTGCTCCAGAACGTCCGCGTTCAACGTGTTGTCCTTGACGACATTCTTTGGCTCGGCCAGCAGATGGATCGACGGAACCTGGAAACCATCTGGCGAAATAAACGAGGTTTGCGCTTCGCGTGCAACCCGCTCGCTCGGCTTCGGCCGCGACGGTGGTGCGGTAATACGCGTCGGGCTTCCCGGTGCAGGGCGTGGAGCAAAGGGCGCATCACCGGAGAGAACACCATCGGGCAAGCTCTCTTCGTCGTCGAATGGCGGCTCGTCGAGATCGTCGTTGACGGAAGGTGCCTGTCGGCGTGCACGCGCTTCCGCCCGTTCCTCGAAGGAGGGCTCTGCCCTCTCCAGACGGTTGATCGCAGTCTTCAGTCGTGACGGCTCGTTCAACGTGCCGAATTCGTAATCGTTGAAGTCGTAGGGTTGCTCGAACTCATTGGTGAGCGACTTGGGCTTCAAACCGAAGATACGCCGAAGCCGGGCCTGGGTCGTGTACCAGTAATGGGTCAGCGCGCCAAAAGCGAGGAAGTTGGCAAAGAAGCCCTCGCCGTCATCCTCATCATCCTCTTCGATCTCCTGAACCTTGCGGGCCTTGCTGTTGACGGCAGCCTGTGGCGCGAAGGGCTCCTCCGCATCCTGGTCGAAGGCGCCGAGAAGACCTGAAGCGACCAGCATCAGCCAGGCCGCAGGCACAGCCAGGATGGCGCCCAGAACGGTCGCAGCAGTTCCAGTCGGATAGGCGCCGAGGAAGAGCGCGGGAAAGCGCAGGATCATGTCGCCGATCACGCCGCCAATGCCGTTGGGCAGCGGCCAGGTCTGCGGTGCCGGGAAACATCCAAGCGAGGCAGAGGCAATGAAGGCGCCACCAATCCAGGCCATCAGGCGGGTCGGCATGCGGGTGAGTTTGCGGCCGGAAATCAAGACGAAGGCCCAGGACAGGATAGGCAACATGGCAATCAGCGACGACAGCCCGAGAAACTGCATCATGATATCGGCGAAGATCGCGCCGCTATGTCCGAGCAGATTGGTGGGCTCGTTGGAGGTCGCGTAGGAGAGACTTGGATCGGCCACGTTCCAGGTCGCAAGTGCGGTCACGCCCAGCGCCAAGGCTGCCAGAACGGCAAAACCACACAGCGCCATGATCTGTCGCACGACGAATGCCGTCAGCACGAAGCGATTGTCGCGGCCCTCGAATGTCGGAGAATTCACTCTGCCCATATGTTGAACCTGTCGTCCTTAGTTTTTCCGGAGCTTCGTGACCGAAGCAGGGATGACAGGGCAAAATAGCGACATGGTGGTTAATGTGGCATTAACCACGGGAAAACTCGTTTACCAGTGATGCCGCCTAAAAAACGGAAAAGCCCGGCGAGACAATCGCCGGGCTTCGATTTGGGAGGTTCGGGTGCGTAAACGGCACCGACCGATCTTAGTTGTGGTAGGCAGCTTCGCCGTGAGATGCGAGGTCGAGACCTTCGCGTTCGGCTTCGACCGGCACACGCAGACCGACGATGATGTCGACGATCTTGTAGAGGATCGCAGAGCCGATACCCGTCCACAGGATGGTGATGACGACGGCCTGAATCTGGACCATCAACTGGCCACCCATGGTCTGCTCGCCGGCATAGCCGACGCCGCCAAGCGAGGCGCTTGCGAAGATGCCGGTTGCCAGAGCGCCGAACATGCCGCCAATGCCGTGAACGCCGAAGACGTCCGCGGTGTCGTCGTAACCGAACTTGTTCTTCACCACGGAGACGAAGAAGTAGCAGAGCGGCGAAACAATCACGCCCATGACGATCGCGCCCATCGGGCCGACGATACCGGCAGCAGGCGTGATGGCAACGAGACCAGCGATCATGCCGGAAGCTGCACCCAGCATGGAAGCCTTGCCGCGTGTGAAGCTTTCAACCACGCACCAGGAGAGAATGGCGGCAGCGGTGGCGATGAAGGTGTTGACGGTTGCAAGCATTGCACCACCGGAGGCTTCCAGGTTGGAACCGGCGTTGAAGCCGAACCAGCCGACCCACAGCATGGCAGCGCCGACATAGGTCAGCGTCATGGAGTGCGGAGCCATCATGTCCTTGCCGTAGCCCGTACGCTTGCCGACCATGATCGCACCAATGAGACCGGCAACACCGGCATTGATGTGAACGACCGTGCCGCCAGCGAAGTCAAGGGCGCCGAGACCGAAGAGATAACCCTTGGCATCCCAGACCATGTGGGCAATCGGGAAGTAGACGAAGGTAACCCAAAGCAGGCAGAAGAGAACCGAAGCCGAGAACTTGATGCGTTCCGCGAAGGCGCCGATGATCAGTGCCGGCGTGATGGCCGCGAAGGTCATCTGGAACATCACGAAGATGTATTCCGGAATGACGACGCCCTGCGAGAAGGTCGCAGCCGTCGTGTCCTTGGTCACACCCGCGAGGAAGAGCTTGGCGAAACCGCCGAAGAACGGGCTTTCAGAACCACCGAAGGCGAAGGAGTAACCGTAGACGACCCAGGCAATCATGACGGTGGCGGCAATGACCGTGCACTGCATCAGAACCGACAGCATGTTCTTGGCGCGAACGAGACCGCCGTAGAACAGGCCAAGACCCGGAACGGCCATGAAGAGGACCAGGATGGTGGACAGGAACATGAAGGCAGTGTCGCCCTTGTCCGGAACGGCGGCAACGGCTGCTGCTGCTGCGGGGGCAGCAGCGTCCTGCGCAAAGGATATGACCGGCGCCAGGAGGGCTGCCGCACCGGCGCCCAAGGCGCAGAGTGTGGAAATTTTCTTGAAGTTCATAATCTGAGGACTCCCCTGTCAGCCGAGCTCAAAGCGCTTCTGTGTTCGTTTCGCCGGTGCGGATGCGCACTGCCTGTTCAATCGAGTAGACGAAAATCTTGCCGTCACCGATCTGCCCCGTCTTGGCCGCGGATGCGATTGCATCGACTGCCTTTTCCACCACGTCGGACGCCACCGCGATCTCGATCTTCAGCTTCGGAAGAAAGCTGACCGCATATTCGGTACCGCGATAAATCTCGGTATGTCCCTTCTGACGTCCGTAACCCTTCACTTCGGTTACGGTCAGGCCCTGAATGCCGAGCGCGGTGAGAGCCTCGCGCACCTCATCCAGCTTGAACGGCTTGATAATGGCCATCACAATTTTCATCTGGTTTCCCATCCTTTGTTTGTGCTCGGCATGGAGCCGACTCTCCTTGCCGCTGGCAGATCAGTAACAGCGACTGACACTCTATATTCAAAGGGCGTGCCAGTTTCGGCAGGCGAGGAATAAGTTATTGAAAAGTAACGACTATAAAAGATAAGGCGGCAAAACGGGCAATTGTTCGCGCTTTAGGCGAACAATTTATGGGCGATTTTTAAAAAATGATCGTTTTTTAGTCATTTGCCCGTTTGCGAATCAGGCCCTCTTGCGCCATCGACGCGATCAGCACGCCATCGCGGGTAAAGAGGTTGCCTCTGGTCAATCCGCGGGCACCGGACGCACTCGGGCTGTCCTGCGTGTAGAGCAGCCAGTCTTCCAACTTGCACGGGCGATGAAACCACATGGCGTGATCGAGGCTCGCCACCTGAATGGTCGGATCGAAGATGGTCGTTCCGTGGGCATAGAGTGATGTATCGAGCAGCGTCATGTCGGAAAGATAGGCGAGGACGGCTGCCTGATAATGCCTGTCATCCGGCACGGCACCCACGGCGCGCACCCAGATATCCTGCTTCGGCTCCAGCTTTTCGCGCGAGATATAATGCGTGAGCGAGACGGGGCGAATTTCGATCGGCCGCTTGTTCTCCCAGTACTTGCGGATCGCAGGTGGCGCATTGGCTAGAAATGCCTCCTGCAACTGCGCCTCGCTCATCAGGCTTTCCGGCTGCGGCACGTTTGGGATCGGGCTCTGGTGATCGAAACCGCCCTCCTCGATCTGGAACGATGCCGACATGGCAAAGATCGCATGGCCATGCTGGATGGCAACGATGCGCCGTGTGGCGAAGCTTGCACCGTCCCGAATGCGATCGACCTGATAGATGATCGGCACGAGCGGATCGCCCGGCCGCATGAAATAGGCGTGAAGCGAGTGGATAAAACGGTCCGCATCCACCGTTCGCTGTGCCGCCATCAGTGCCTGCGCGATGACCTGACCACCGAAGACGCGCTGCCATCCAACCTGTGGGCTGGTGCCGCGGAAGAGATTTTCTTCAAGCTTTTCAAGATCAAGCGTGGCGAGAAGATTTTCCATCGGGCTTGATGAATGAGAAGGATGCGACATTTCGGCATGCTCCGGCTGTATGAAGACGTGATGGGATGGTCTATAATGGCAGAAGAATATGCACAAGAACGCAAGGCGCAGGAGAAGACGCAATGCTTGATGTCGTGATTGCCGGGGGCGGATATGTGGGCTTAAGCGTTGCCGTCGCCATCAAGCAGGCAGCGCCGCATCTTGGTGTGCAGGTTATCGAAGCCGCCCCTGAAGACGTCTGGAAGAAGGACGTCCGCGCCTCCGCGATCATCGCCGCCGCAAGCCGCATGCTGGATGTCTTCGGCATCTGGCAGGAACTGGAGCCGGAAGCCCAGCCGATCAACAAGATGATCGTGACGGATTCGCGCACGGCCGATCCTGTTCGCCCGGTCTTCCTCACCTTCGACGGCGACGTGGCGGAAGGACAGCCCTTTGCGCATATGGTGCCGAATGTCGCCATGGTCGGTGCTCTGCGGGGAGTGTGCGAGCGGCTCGGTATCGAAATCTGCCATGGGCTCAGTGTCACCGGTTTTTCCGCCGGTCCGCAAAGCAATCAGATTTCGCTCTCCGACGGCTCCTCGCTGGAAACGCGTCTGCTGGTTGCTTGTGACGGTGTGAAATCGGCGCTGCGCGAGATGGCCGGCATCAAGACTGTTCACTGGGCTTACGATCAGTCTGGCATCGTCACGACCGTGGAGCACGAGCGGCCGCACAATGGCTGCGCGGAAGAACACTTTTTGCCCTCCGGTCCCTTTGCCATCCTGCCACTCAAGGGCAACCGCTCGTCGCTGGTGTGGACGGAGCGCACGGCAGATGCCGATAGCTTGGTTGCGTCCGACGATCTCATCTTCGAAGAAGAGCTTGAGCGTCGCTTCGGTCACAAACTCGGGCCGATCCGCCCCGTCGGTCCGCGCCGCGCCTTCCCACTTGGCCTCACGCTTGCCCGCGCTTTCGTCGCGCCACGCATTGCCCTTGCCGGCGACGCCGCCCACGGCATTCACCCGATATCCGGCCAGGGCCTCAATCTCGGCTTCAAGGATGTGGCGGCACTGGCCGAGACCGTTGTCGAGGCCGATCGCATCGGGCTCGATATCGGCTCACTCAATGTGCTGGAGCGCTACCAGTCCTGGCGCCGCTTCGACACGGTGCGCATGGGTGTGACCACCGATGTGTTGAACCGTCTGTTCTCAAATGATCTCGGGCCAATCCGCGTTGCGCGCGATTTCGGGCTGGGCCTCGTTGATCGGATTCCTGCATTGAAATCCTACTTCATCGGCCAGGCTGCCGGAACGGCGGACCGCAATGGACCGAGATTGCTGGCGGGACAACCTCTGTAGCCGGCATCGTCCTTTAGCATCATCTGATTCAGCATCTGGTGGCTTTCGGTAAAGCGGAAGCCACATCTTGCCGTGAACAAAGACTGAATCGGACAGAGTCAGCGATTCGTCTCTGATTCGTTCTCAACCTGTTCCGAATCTTGCGCCTTTGGCGTTTCTCAGCAAAAAAGCGGTTTTGGCGTGCCAAATTAGCCGTCAATTCAAGGGCGACGCCGATGATAACCGCTTTCGTCCTTGCGTTTGGCCTTGCCGATTGCCATGTGTGGGAAGACTGAAATGCGGGCGCCCTCACGCCGTGTCCGAAGAGTAGCAGCATCGTCGTTTTCGCGGATAGTACGTTGAATTTTCGCCCCATGATCTTGAGCGGCCGCGGTGTAACGGCCGTTCTTGGACCGACAAATACCGGCAAGACCCATTATGCCATCGAGAGAATGGTGGCGCATGGAAGTGGCGTCATCGGCCTGCCGCTGCGCCTTCTGGCGCGCGAGGTCTATACGCGGCTGGTGGAAAAGGTCGGCGCCAACAATGTTGCGCTGATCACCGGCGAAGAGAAGATTTCCCCACCCCGTGCGAAATATTCCGTCTGCACCGTGGAAGCGATGCCACGCGAAACCAATGCTGCCTTTGTCGCCATCGACGAAGTCCAGCTCGCGGGCGACCTGGAACGCGGCCATATCTTCACCGACCGCATCCTGAATCTGCGCGGCAAGGAAGAAACTCTGCTTCTGGGTGCCGGCACGATGCGGCCGATCCTCGAAAAGCTGCTGCCCGGCATCGTTATGGTCGAGCGCCCTCGCCTCTCGCAACTCTTCTATGCGGGATCGAAGAAGATAACCCGCCTGCCCCAGCGCACGGCGATCGTTGCGTTCTCGGCCGATGAAGTCTACGCAATCGCCGAACTGGTGCGCCGTCAGCGCGGTGGCGCTGCGGTCGTTCTCGGCGCGCTATCTCCCCGTACCCGCAACGCGCAGGTTGGCCTCTACCAGAACGGCGACGTCGAATATCTGGTGGCGACCGATGCCATCGGAATGGGCCTGAACCTCGATGTCGACCATGTGGCCTTTGCCCAGGACCGCAAGTTCGACGGCTATCAGTTCCGCAATCTCAACCCGGCCGAAATGGGCCAGATCGCCGGTCGTGCCGGACGGCATCTGCGTGATGGCACCTTTGGCGTGACGGGTCGCGTCGATCCCCTGGACGATGAGTTGGTGGAACGGATCGAATCGCATGAGTTTGATCCGGTCAAAGTGCTGCAATGGCGCACAAAGAATTTCGATTTCTCGTCCATCAAAAATCTCCAGGCGAGCCTCGATGCGGCGCCCACCGTACAGGGTCTGTCGCGCGCCTTGCCTGCCATCGATCAGCAGGCACTCGAATATCTCGGGCGCTACCCGGAGATCATCGACGTCACGACCACTGCGGAGCGCGTCGAAAGATTGTGGGAAGCCTGCGCTTTGCCGGATTATCGCCGCATCGCGCCTGCACAACATGCCGATCTGATCTCGACTCTCTATTTCGATCTCGTCAAACGCGGTACGGTCAATGAGAATTTCATGGCCGAACAGGTACGCCGCGCCGACCGGACGGATGGTGAAATCGATACGCTCTCCGCCAGGATTGCGCAGATCAGAACATGGACGTATGTATCCAACCGCCCAGGATGGCTTGCCGATCCGACACACTGGCAAGAAAAGACACGGGAAATCGAAGATCGATTGTCCGATGCTCTACATGAAAGGTTGACGAAACGCTTTGTTGATCGCAGGACATCTGTGCTCATGAGGCGCCTAAGAGAGAATGCGATGCTTGAAGCTGAAATCAGTGTGAATGGTGATGTCTTCGTGGAAGGACATCATGTCGGTCAATTGGCGGGATTCCGGTTCACCCCGGTTTCGGGAACCGAAGGTCCAGATGCCAAGGCCGTCCAGGCGGCAGCGCAAAAGGCGCTCGCATTGGAGTATGAGGCGCGCGCCGCCCGTCTCCATGCCAGTGGTAATGGCGACTTGGCGATGAGCTCGGACGGTCTCGTTCGCTGGCTCGGTGAGCCCGTGGCGCGTCTGGCAGCCGGCGACAACATCATGAAGCCGCGTGTCATCCTTCTGGCCGACGAGCAATTGAGCGGAAATGCGCGTGACCACGCGCTCGCCCGCATCGAGCGCTTCGTCAATCACCAGATCGCAACGGTTCTGAAGCCGCTCGACGATATTTCGCGCGCCGAAGATCTGCAGGGTCTCGCCAAGGGTCTGGCCTTCCAGCTGGTCGAAAATCTCGGCATCCTGTTCCGCCGCGATGTGGCCGATGAGGTCAAGACGCTGGATCAGGACGCGCGCGCCTCCATGCGTCGTTACGGCATCCGTTTTGGCGCCTACCACGTCTTCCTGCCAGCACTCCTGAAGCCGGCCCCCGCCGAACTGGTGACGCTGCTCTGGGCGTTGAAGAATGACGGTCTCGGCAAGCCGGGCTATGGCGATCTCATCCCGGTTCTGGCAGCTGGCCGCACATCTGTTGTGACCGATCCCGGTTTCGAGCGCATGTTCTACAAGCTTGCCGGCTTCCGTTTCCTTGGCAAGCGCGCTGTGCGCATCGATATTCTCGAGCGTCTGGCCGACCTCATCCGTCCGCTGCTGCAGTGGAAGCCAGGCCAGCAGCCGCGCCCTGAGGGTGCCTATGACGGTCGCCGCTTCACCACGACAACGGCGATGCTGTCGATCCTCGGTGCGACGCTGGACGACATGGAAGAGATCCTCAAGGGTCTCGGCTACCGCGCCGACCAGGTCTCTGCAGAAGAAGCAGCAACCTTCCTCGCCGCCCAGAGCGGTGACGCTGCGAAGGCAGGCGTGACGGAAGCGGCACCCGCTGAAGAGGCTGCAAGTGACGATGCCGACGCTTCCGATGCATCCGAACAGGAAGCGTCTGCCGAAGCTGCGACCGAAGCGCCAGCAGAGGTGAAGGCTGAAGAGCCAAAGCCCGAGGAAGCTACGGCTGAGCAAGCAAAGTCCGAAGAGGCAGCGGCTGAAAACGCCGAGCCGAAGCCGGTTCTCCTGTGGCGCCCCGGTGGCCGCAACGACAACCAGCGCAGCGACAACCGTCGTCCGGGCAATCGCAATGCTGGCAACCGTGGTGAAGGCGAGCGTCGCGAAGGCGGCGAAGGTCGTCCGGGCAATCGCCAGAACGCCAAACGCGACGGCAACCGTGAGGGTGATCGCAAGCGAGAAGGCGGACGTCCTGACAACAAGGCACGCGGCAACAACAACCGTGGCGATCGGCCCGATCGTGGCGAGCGCAAGGACCGTCCGGAGCGCAATGATCGCGGCGGCAAGCCGCAGGGCCAGCAGCGTTTCGAGGCCAAGCCACCGCGCAAGGAAAAGCCGATGGATCCGGATTCGCCTTTCGCCAAGCTCGCTGCTCTCAAGGAGCAGCTGAAGAAGTAAGCCCATGGGTGCTAAGGAACAGTCACTGGAAGCCGGGCGTCAGCGCCTAGACAAGTGGCTGTTCTTCGCCCGTATGGCAAAATCCCGCTCGATAGCCCAGAGCTACATCCAGTCGGGCAATATCAAGGTCAACGGCGCGCCCGTGCGCCAATCCAGCCACATGGTGAAGACCGGTGACAGGCTGGACATCGCAATCGAGCGGATGGACCGTATTCTCATCGTCAAGGCACCCGGCGAGCGCCGCGGGCCTTACGAAGAGGCAAAACTTCTCTATGACGATCAGACCCCGCCCCGCGAACCCAAGGATCGCATGACCCTGCTTGAGCAGGCGGTGCGCCTGCCAGGCAGCGGCCGCCCGACCAAGAAGGAACGCCGGGCGCTGGACAGGTTCATCTCCGATGCCGAGAACCCGGAGGATTAGAACAAACGACTACGTCGTCGCCTTTTTTCAGCATCCTTTGTCCTTGCCATCTTGTCATAAAGGCATTACCTCACTTGCGAAAATGCCCTGTCTGAATTCCGGGCGAAGGCTTGTGTTCGAAAGCCACCAACCCGGCCTGCATATTCTGGAGTTCTTCATGACGTATGTCGTGACCGACAATTGCATTCGCTGCAAATACACCGACTGTGTTGAAGTCTGCCCCGTGGATTGCTTCTACGAAGGCGAAAACTTCCTCGCCATCAATCCCGACGAATGCATCGATTGCGGCGTGTGCGAGCCGGAATGTCCCGCCGAGGCGATCAAGCCGGATACCGAGCCGGGCCTCGACAAGTGGCTGAAGATTAACGCCGAATACGCTGCCATCTGGCCGAATATCACCGTCAAGCGCGATCCGCTTCCGGAAGCCAAGGAGATGGACGGCGTCGAAGGCAAGCTCAACCTCTATTTCTCTGCCGAACCCGGCAAGGGCGACTGAACAGTTCGCTGCTTCGGGATTTTAAAAAGCCTCCCGGCATTCGCCGCGGAGGCTTTTTCATGCCTATCGATCGGTGGAATGACTCAGCTGCCCCTGCCCGCCTGCAGTGTGGTGGCAAGCAGCGTGAGAAGTGCCACGCTTTCCTCCAGGCTTTGGCGCTGGCGGCTCTGCAGGATGGCAGACTGCAAACGGTTCATCTCTCTGGCAATTGCCGCTGGCTGCCATGTGCGCAGCGCCCGCTCAATCACCGGCTTGCGGCGGAAATGGATGCCCCGGCCCAACGTCTGCATCACCTGGCCGGCCTGCAGCTTCTTCTCATCCATTTCGGCCCGCATCTGGTCGAGCATCTGGAACTGGCGGAGGCACCCTTGCAGCACCAGGAAGATCGGCGTCTTTGACGAGATGATCTTCTGTGTGGCATGGAAGAAGCCATTGCGGTCGCCCTTCAGGATCGCATCGACGGCGTCGTCGGCAGACACGGCGCTGGCATCACCGATAATCGCGGCGACATCGTCTTCCTCGATCACATCTCGGCCACGGCAGTAGAGTGCCAGCTTCTTCACCTCATTGCGCGAGGCAATACGATCGCCACCGAGCGATTCGATCAGACGCTGACGTGCCGCCGGCGTGATTCTCAAGTTTTCATCGGCAAGCTCATGGTCGATCAGCGTGTTCAGCGATCTCGCATCATCCGCATAGCAAGGGATGGCGGCGATAGAGCGCGATGGCTCGGCGATCTTGCGCAGGCCTGTGCCCTTTTTGAGATCCCCTGCCTCGATGATGAGAAAGCTGGTTTCCGGCGGATTGTCCGCCAGCACCTGAAGCGCATCGACCAGCGGCTTCTCATTGGCAGCACCCTTGACCCAGACGAGCTTTTCGCCACCGAAGAGGCCGATGGCATTCACCTCGTCCAGAAGCCGCCCAGGGTCACCCTGAAGGTCGGTAACGGCAAGTTTCAGCGAAGCGAAGGCATCATTGGGATCAATGCCCGTCTTTGCAGCAATCACCGATGCACGTTCCGAGACCAGTCCCCGATCCGGTCCATAGAGAACGAAAATGCGAAAGCGCTCCGCCGGATTGTCGGCGAAGCGCTCGAATTCATGGGACTTGATTTCCGTCATGATCGCAGCTTATCGGCTGAGCGTGGCGGCGATGTCCGTGCGGATGATCTCTGCCAACTCACGCGCCGCGCGGTTTTCACCATCACGGACCGCACGGATCTTGGCGAATTCCTGCTGCGGCAGGTCGAGCATGGCGGTGACGGTGCGCTTGGCCGACCGCAACACTTGGCCATCGGACATGCGCGTCAGCACATATTGGCCGGTCATCGTCACGCGGCCCGGATAAGGACCGTCATAGTTGCTTTTGCCGACCGACAGGCTCGTATCGTTCGTCACCTCGGTGGAGCTTGCACTGGACGTGACCACCAGCTTGACCTGGTAATCCGTTTTGGTAGGCGCACCCTCGCCACCATAGGCGAGGAAGATCAGGTGGTTGCGGACCTCTTGCGTGATACGGTCGCCGGCGGACGAAAAGCTGACGGAAGCGAGCTTCTCACGCGTCCCGGATTCCACGCTGTAGAGCGGGCGAACCTGGCAGCCTGCGAGCGCACCGGACAAAACGACGACAGACACTGCGGCTGCTATGCGGCCCCATCTGGAATAGGCATCAAACAACAATGTTCACGATCCTTTGTGGAACCACGATGATCTTCTTCGGCTCTGAACCGGCAAGTGCCGCCTTGACGGCATCCAGTTCCAGCACGGCGGCGCGGACGGTATCTTGATCCGCATCGCGGGCGATTGTCAATTCGCCACGCTTCTTGCCGTTGATCTGAATCGGCAGAACAACTTCGTTCTCTTCGACGAGGGCAGGTACAAAAACCGGCCATGCCGCCTGCGCAACCAGACCGGAATTGCCAAGCACCTTCCAGCATTCCTCCGCCAGATGCGGCGTCATCGGCGCAATCATGCGGATGAGGATTTCCACCGCATCGCGCGCCGCAGCCTTTACCTCGTTGTCCTTGTTGCCGTTGGCAACCTCAGACAGCGGGCCGGCCAGCGTGTTGACCAGTTCGTAGATACGGGCGATCGCCTTGTTGAAGGCAAGCTTGTCCAGATCGTCCTGGACAGCCTTCAGTGTCTTGTGAGCAGCCTTGGACATCGCCAGGCCCTCGCCTGCTGTCGCCGGTGCCGCATTGACGGCCTTCAGTCCGTCGGCGGCTTCGCCGATGATGCGCCAGACGCGCTGGACGAAGCGATGTGCGCCTTCGACACCGGCTTCCGACCAGATCACATCGCGGTCCGGTGGACTATCGGACAGCACGAAGAAACGCGCGGTATCGGCGCCGTAAGAGGCGATGATATCGTCGGGATCGACCACGTTCTTTTTCGACTTCGACATCTTCTCGATGGAGCCGATGGCAACCTCTTCGCCGCTTTCCAGCATGTAGGCACGGCGCTTGCCGTCCACTTCCTCAATGCGGATGTCGGAGGGCACAATCCATTGGCCGTTCTGACCTTCGCCCAGGCGATAGGTCTCATGCACCACCATGCCCTGGGTGAACAGTCCCTTGAAGGGCTCCTTCACGCCCACATGGCCGGTTTCCTTCATCGCGCGGGTGAAGAAGCGCGAATAGAGAAGATGCAGGATCGCGTGCTCGATGCCGCCAATATACTGATCGACCGGCAGCCAGCGATTGGCGACCTTGGGATCGGTCGGCTGATCTTCCCAGGGTGCGGTAAAGCGGGTGAAGTACCAGCTGGAATCGACGAAGGTATCCATCGTGTCGGTTTCGCGCCGCGCATCGTGACCGCATTGCGGGCAGGCGACATGACGCCAGGTCGGATGACGATCGAGCGGATTGCCTGGCACATCGAACGTGACGTCATCGGGCAGCTTGACCGGCAGGTCCTTCTTTGGAACGGGAACGACGCCGCAGACTTCGCAATGGATAACCGGGATCGGGCAGCCCCAATAGCGCTGACGCGAAATGCCCCAGTCGCGCAGGCGGAAATTTACCTTGCGCTCGGCTTGCGGAGCATTGCCCAGAACCTGCTGCGACAGCTTGGTTACGACGGCCTCGAAAGCGTCCGTGGTCTTCATGCCGTCGAGGAAGCGGGAATTGATCATCACCCCGTCATCGACATAGGCCGTATCGCCAACCGTGAAGCTCGCCGCATCGCCATCTTCCGGCATGACGACCGGAACGACCGGCAGGCCATATTTGCGGGCAAAGTCCAGGTCGCGCTGGTCGCCCGAAGGGCAACCAAAGATCGCGCCGGTGCCGTAATCCATCAGCACGAAGTTGGCGATGTAAACTGGCAGTTCCCAGGACGGATCCAGCGGGTGGACGACCTTGACGCCGGTATCCATGCCGCGCTTCTCAGCGGTTTCCAGCGCAGCCAGAGACGTGCCCTGACGACGGCACTCGTCGCAGAACTCGGCAATCTCGGCATTCTTTTCAGCCAAAGCTTTCGCCAAGGGATGATCGGCGGCAATCGCCAGGAAGGAAGCGCCAAACAGCGTGTCCGGACGCGTTGTGTAAACGGTGACGTCGTCAAAACCTTCTGGCGCCGTTGCGGCCACTGTCTGCCAGCGCAGCGACAGGCCTTCCGACTTGCCAATCCAGTTCTTCTGCATCAGCCGGACCTTCTCCGGCCACTGATCCAACTCATCCAGCGAGTCCAGCAGATCCTGGCTGAAATCGGTGATGCGGAAGAACCATTGCGTCAGCTCGCGCTGCTCGACCAGCGCGCCGGAGCGCCAGCCGCGACCGTCAATCACCTGCTCATTGGCCAGAACCGTATGATCAACCGGGTCCCAATTGACCTTGGACTGCTTGCGATAGACCAGGCCCTTCTGCATGAAGTCGATGAACAGCGACTGCTGACGGTGGTAGTAATCCACGTCGCAGGTCGCAAATTCGCGGCTCCAGTCCAGCGACAGTCCCATGGACTTCAACTGGCCACGCATGGTGGCAATGTTCTGGTAGGTCCAGTCCTTGGGGTGAACCTTGTTCTGCATGGCGGCGTTTTCCGCCGGCATGCCGAAGGCATCCCATCCCATGGGATGCAGCACGTTATAGCCGCGCGCACGCTTGTAGCGGGCAACCACATCGCCCATCGCATAGTTGCGAACATGGCCCATGTGGATGCGACCGGATGGGTACGGGAACATCTCAAGGACGTAATATTTCTCGCGGCTGTCGCTATTGTCTGTGACGAAGACCTTGTCTTCGTTCCATTGCTGCTGCCAGCGCGGCTCGGCGTCGCGAGGATTATAACGTTCGATGGCCATACTTCTGAAATCCGGGTATCGAGGGGGTAATGCGCGGTGACCTTCACCATGAAACGACCGATGCGTCAAGTTTTGCAGGGCGTTAGGGGGCGCAAACTTGGAATACAGCGCTTAAATGGTGACAATCATGCTTGGCATCAAGCGCCACCCGCTTTAGAGCGCCGTGCGTCCTATTGGACGCACAAAGGACGCTCTATCTTCTTTGATCGACGCATCGTGCTTTCCGAAAATCGATTTCGATTTTCGGGCCGATGCTGTAGGACGAGCAGATCATCGTTTGAGATAGAACAGAGGCCTCCCATGGATATCGAAGCCCGTCTTGCCGACATCACGGAGCGGATTGCCAACACAGCCGAAAAGGCGGGCCGAAAGGCCGCCGATGTCACTCTGGTTGCCGTGTCGAAAACCTTCGATGGTGACGCCATTCAGCCGGTCATCGATTGCGGCCAGCGCGTTTTTGGCGAAAACCGCGTCCAGGAAGCGCAAGGCAAATGGCCGGCACTGAAGGAGAAGACCCCGGATATCGAGCTTCATCTGATCGGCCCGCTGCAATCCAACAAGGCAGCAGACGCCGTGGCACTGTTCGACGTGATCGAAAGCGTCGATCGCGAGAAGATCGCCCGCGTGCTTGCAGACGAATGCAGTAAGCAGGGCAAGGCGCTTCGCTTTTACGTGCAGGTCAATACCGGGCTGGAGCCGCAAAAGGCAGGGCTCGATCCGCGTGAGACCGCAGCCTTCGTCAAGCTCTGCCGCGATGAGCTGAAGCTGACCGTTGAAGGCCTGATGTGCATTCCGCCTGCGGACGAAAATCCTGGTCCGCATTTTGCGCTGCTGGCAAAGCTCGCCACGGAATGCGGCGTGGAAAAGCTCTCCATGGGCATGTCCGGCGATTTCGAGACGGCAATCGAATTCGGTGCCACCAGCGTGCGCGTCGGCTCGGCTCTGTTTGGCGCACGCTGACACCGACAACGCTCTCCAAGAACGAGAAAGCCACGGCGCTTGCAGCGCCGTGGCTTTTTATTTGAAGAGCCCTTCGAGCCTTATCCCGTTCAGTCGAACGGGATGGCGCGATCTGTGCTTTTCACCGGTTTACCGTCGATCGTGACAGCGATATCCGACGAGCCTGCGGTGCGCTTGACCGAGACGTCACGGGCAGTGCCGTCGATCGTCACCTGGACGGAGAAACCATCCCAGGCTTCCGGCAGCGAAGGCGCGATATGCAGCTTGCCGCCGTGACGGGTGATGCCGAGAATGCCTTCGACCGCCGCACGGTAGAGCAGGCCGGCAGAGCCTGTGTACCAGCTCCAGCCGCCGCGACCCGCATAGGCGTTTTCGCCATAGACATCCGCCGTCACCACATAGGGCTCGACACGGTAGGTCTCGGACGCCTCGCGATTGAGCGCATGGTTGACGGGGCTTAGCATCGAGAAGCACTTCCATGCATCCTCGCTGCGTCCGAGCTTGGCAAGCGCCAGCACCACCCACGTTGCGGCATGAGTGTACTGACCGCCATTTTCACGAACGCCCGGCGGATATCCTTTGATGTAGCCGGGATTGTGCGGCGTGCGGCTGAAAGCCGGGGTGAAGAGACGGATGATGCCGAGATCCTCGTCCACCAGCTTGCTCATCACCGCATTCATGGCCTGTTGCGAACGATCGACCTCGCCTTCGCCGGAAAGCACGCTCCAGCTCTGGCCGAGCGAATCGATCTGGCACTCCTCGCTGGAGGAAGAACCGAGCGGCGTGCCGTCGTCGAAATAGCCACGACGGTAATAGTCGCCGTCCCAGCCCGCTGTTTCGAGTGCCGCGCGCAGCTTGTCGCGGTGCGTCTTCCAGCGTTCGACGCGGTCAAGATCGCGGCGTTCCTCGGCGATGGCAATGAAGTCGCGCAGCGTACCGGCCAGGAACCAGCCGAGCCAGACGCTGGTGCCCTTGCCACCGATACCGACGAGGTTCATGCCGTCGTTCCAGTCGCCGCCGAGCATCAACGGAAGACCGTTTTCGCCGGTGCGATGGATGGCAAGATCAAGCGCCAGCGCCACATGCTCGTAGAGGCTTCCCGTCTTCTCGCTCATTTCCGGCTGGAAGAAGGCATCATGCTGGCCCGGCATCAGGGCCGCACCCTTGAGGAACGGAATATCCTCGTCGAGGATCGCCTTGTCGCCAGTCGTCGCGAGGTACTGGTAGGTGGCATAGGCAAGCCACACCACGTCGTCTGAGATCGTCGTGCGAACACCGGCACCGGTCAGCGGCAGCCACCAATGCTGGACGTCGCCTTCGACGAACTGACGACCAGCAGCGCGGATGATCTGCGCACGGGCAAGATCCGGCTGGTAGAGCAGGAAGGCAAGCGTATCCTGCAACTGGTCGCGGAAGCCGAAGGCACCGCTCGACTGGTAGAAAGCCGTACGCGCCAGGATGCGGCAGGAGAAGGCCTGGTAAGGCAGCCATGTGTTGACCAGGTGGTTGAAGCCGGCATCCGGCGTCGAGACCTGTAACTGGCCGGTAAAGCCCTTCCAGAAATCCTTGTTGGCCTGAAGCACCGTGTCGAAATCCGCGCTGCGGATATCCTTCACCAGTGCGCGCGCTTCATCCACCGTATCGGCGTCGCCGAGATAGAAGAGCACATGGCGTTCTTCACCGGGCTTCAGATGAACTTCCTGCATCAATGCCGCACATGGCGCGCCATCGAGTTCCGTGCCGCCGGAAAGAGCAGCACCCGTGACCACCGCCTGCGGGGCATGGATCGTGCCGAAGCGGCCGATGAATTCCCGTTTGCTGGTGGTGAAGCTGGTCGACGGCCCATCGAGCGACAGGAACGACGTTCTCTCATTATAGTCGATGCTATATGGATTGGAGGCAAAGAGCGCCCCGGTGTCCTCATCAAGACTGCTGAGAATGAACGGCGCAGACTTCTGGGCATTATTGCCCAGCACCCATTCGACATAACCATAGGTCTTCAGGCGGCGGTTTTGCGTACCGACGTTGCGGATCGTCAGGCGCGAGAGCTTCACCGGCTTCTCGCGGTCCACCGTCTGCGTCACCTCGATATCGAGACCGTCATCCACGCTGCGGAAAGTGGAGTAGCCGAGGCCGTGACGGGCTTCGAAGACGGCTTCCGAATTACGGCCGATGGCTGCGAATGGCGAGTGGATCTTTCCGCTTTCGGCGTCGGCGACATAGATCGCCTCACCTGGGCGGTTGGTGACCGGGTCATTCGTCCACGGCGTCAACTGGTAGTCGCGCGAATTGCGGCTCCAGGTAAAGCCGGCGCCTTCTGCCGAGATATGGAAGCCAAATTTCTCGTTGGAGATGACGTTGATCCACGGATGCGGCGTCGCCTGGCCACGGTTGAGCCGGACGACATATTCGCGGCCATCCTTGGTAAAGCCACCAAAGCCGTTCCAGAAATCGAGATCGTTGGTGTCCTCGACTGGATCGGCAACCGGATAGGCCGGCGCGGGCACGCGGGCAAGAGCCGTATTGGCGCTATCCGGTCCACGATTGGCGGCAAACAGCGACACGGCGCGGTTGACCTGGTCGACGATCTTGCCGTTGCGGACGTGAAGCACGACGCGCGAGGCGGCAAGAAGGGCTGCCCAGGTTTCCTCATCCATCAGGTCGCGGCGCACCGAGAAGACGTGCGGGCGACCGCCATCTGCCGGGTTGATGCGGCGCTGCGCCTCGGAAATATGATCCAGCGCATGCTGCATGTCCTGTGCATAGGATGCTGCGCGTTCATTGACGATGACGAGATCGAAGATCACACCACGCGAGCGCAGATATTCATGCGCGCTCAACGCCTCACGGACGATATCCATGTCCATGTCGTCATTGATGCGCAGCGCAAAGATCGGGAAGTCGCCGGAGATGGCGAGCGACCAGAGCGAACGTTGCGAGGCAAGCCCGGTCTTGAGCGTCTCGGCATCGGCACGCAGATGCATGTCCGGATAGACGAGATAACGGCCGAGATGCTGGAAGGCTGCTGCCTGCTGCGAGGTGACGCCCACATGGCGCATCTGCACCTGGGTGCGCGTCCACGCATGAACGAGTTCATGGGCAAAGGCATCCGGATGGCGGTAACGATCGATCGCCTTGTCGACATCCTCACGGCCAGGGGCCGCGATCGTCCAGAAGATCACGCTGACCTTCTTGCCCGCAGGCACGCGAACGACGCGGCGCAGCGACAGGATTGGATCAAGCGTGAAGCCATCCGAATTGGAGAGCGAGGCACCCTGATCGAAGGCTGCCGCTTCCGCAAGGGTACGGCCGCGACCGATGAACTTGGCACGATCGGTTTCGTACTCGGTCGCACGCGACGAGCCGGCATTGTCTGCCGCCAGATGGGCGATGATGGTGCCGGGTTCGCTTGGCGAGCGCTTGTTGCGCCATGCGCGGATGACGTCCCCACGCTTGCCGATCTCCGTCTGCACGAACATGCGTGAGAAGAGCGGATGAGCGTTGTCGTCATCTTCCTTGCCGATGACCGGCTCGAGGTAGGACGTCACTTCGATGAAGCGATCTTCGGTACCGACGTTCAGAAGCGTGATGCGACGGCCTTCGGCATCATGCTCGGTGGCAACGATGCACTCCACCACGCTCTGCAGATCGCCCACGGTTTTGTGGAATTCCGCGCGGTCGTCCATGAAGACGGTCTTGGTCGTCTCGCCTTCGGCGACACGGGGTTCGGCTGTCGCACTCCACCATTGTCCGGTCGTGGTATCGCGCAGGAACAGGAACGTGCCCCAGCGGTCTTCCGTCGGATCGGCCTTCCAGCGGGACACCGCCTGGCCGTTCCACTTGGAATAACCGGCACCGGTTGCCGTCAGCATCGTCGAGTAGTGACCATTCGACAGGAACACCACGTCGCGGTCGCGGATGGCGGGATCGGTGACGGTGCGGATTTCGGCCCGCAGCAGATCGGCCTGTTCCTTGCCGGGTGTTTCCGGTTCATACTTGGCGCTCATCACTGGCACTTCGCGCGGTGCCTTTTCCTGCAGCAAAAGTTCGGCTGCTTCGATCACCGGATCGGCGTGGAAGAGTTCACGCAGGAAACCGTCGAAGGCGACGTTGGCGACAGCCGCAATCGACATGCCATGGTGGTGGGCATAGTAGTTATAGACGACAGCGCAGACCTTGCCATCCGGCACGCGGGTCGGCGTGAAGTCGACGGCATCATGGAAGCCGTAGCGACCAAGCGCGCCGAGTTTGCGCAGCTTTTCGAGGTTTTCGAGGGCTGCATCCGGGTCGTACTGCGCCGCCAGGATCGAGGCGTAAGGCGCAATGACCGCGTTCTGACCAAGACCACGCTTGAGGCCGAGCGTCGGTACACCGAAGTTGGTGTACTGGTAGTTCATATTATGGTCGCGGGCATTGAAGGCCGCTTCCGAGATACCCCACGGTGTGCCAAGGCGACGACCATGGTTGATCTGTTCGCGAACGATCAGGTTGTTGGTCTGGTTGAGAATACCGCCCTGACGCTCCTGCATGACGAGCGGCGGCATCAGATACTCAAACATCGAACCCGACCAAGAGACCAGCGCACCCTGGGCGCCGATCGGCACGACCTGACGGCCGAGACGATACCAGTGCTCCGTCGGCAGATCGCCCTTGGCAATGGCAAAGAGCGAGGTCAGACGGCATTCGGAAGCAAGCAAGTCGTAGCAGGCTTCGTCCAGCTCCTGGCTTTCCACGCGGTAACCGATGGAAAGCAGGCGACGATCCTTGCGATAGAGGAAGCCGAAATCCATGGAGAAGGCGAGATCGCGGCTGCGATCACGAAGCGAGGCGAGCCGTTCACGAAGCGAATCGATGGTCGAGTGATCAAAGGCGCTATCGGAAATATGCGCCTCGCAGCAATCCACCAGCATCTGTGCCCAGCGCGTCATTTCCGCGCTCTGCTCGGACTTCACTTCCAGATCGAGATTGGCGGCGAGCTTCTGGATATCGCGCGCCAGGACAGCGAGGTTGATGACGCGGATGGAGGCAAACTCATGCTCGCGCTTGACGGAAGCGAGCGCGTTGGAGAAGCCGATGATGCGCTCTTCCAAGCGACGATGCAGCGGACGCAGGTTCTTGCGATCGTCCGGCAGTTCTTTCAGGCTTTCGCGGACGATGCCGGCGACATCGCCGATACCATCGAGATTGCCCTGAAGATGCGCAGACGGTGCCTCCGCCCACTGGCGGCAGGCCGACGAAATCGCGATAAGATGCCCGGCAAGGTTACCGCTATCCACCGCAGAGACGTAGCGGGGGCCAAGCGTCTGAAGCGTATCGGTGTGGTACCAGTTGTAAAGGTGACCGCGATACTTCTCCATCTTCTCGACCGTCTCGATGGTCTTTTCCAGACGCTCGATCGTGTCGGAGAAGCTGATCCAGCCGAACTGTCGGGCAGAAATCGTCGATAGCAGATAGACGCCGATATTGGTCGGCGACGTACGGCTGGCAACGACCGGCGTCGGCGTCTCCTGGAAATTGTCCGGCGGCAGATAGTTTTCGTCCTTGTTGACGAACATCTCGTAGTAACGCCACGTGCGACGCGCGATCTTTCTGAACTCGCTCGACACATGCTCGGAGACGAACATCCGGTCTTCGGTTTCAGCCGACTGGCTGACATACCAGGCAACCACAGGCGAGAAGACCCACAGAAGCGCAAACGGAATGCCGACGAGGAAGGCGTTATCGCCCGGAAGCGCTGCAAAGAGCAAGCCAAGCAGGGCCACGACCGGAGCGTGCCACATCTGCTTGTAATAATCGAAGACGCTGCCCTGCGCGCTGGACTGAATGCTGGCAGCCGTGCGCCACTCCAGCATCAATTTGCGGCTGACGAAGAGGCGATAGAGCGAACGTGCGATGGCATCCGCCATCATGCAGGCGCCATCGGCAATGAAGACGATGCGAAGCGCTACCTGCGCATTGGTGGCGCGGATTTCCGACCAGATCGTATGGAAATGCGCCTGTGGCACGATATCGGTCGAACGCGGAACGAGGCCGGAGAGCAGCGAGATCGTTGGTGCAACGAAGAGCGAGAAGATCAGCAGGATCTGCCAGATCAACGCGCCGAACGGGTCCATGAAGTACCAGCCGAGAACCGACGCGACAAACCACGCAATCGGGGTCAGCGAGCGACGCAGGTTGTCGATCATCTTCCAGCGGCCAAGCGCGGTGACGCCGCGCGCCGGATCGAGAATGTAGGGAAGCAGCTGCCAGTCGCCACGCGCCCAGCGATGCTGACGCGAGACTTCCACCTCGTAGCGGGTCGGGAAGTCTTCGACGAGCTCGACGTCGGTTACCAGGGCGCAACGTGCGAACGAACCTTCGAGAAGGTCGTGCGACAGAACGGCATTTTCATCGATCCGACCCTTGAGCGCCTTTTCGAAGGCGTCAACGTCGTAAAGGCCCTTGCCGGTGAACGAACCTTCTGCGGTCAGGTCCTGATAGACATCCGAAACGGTGAAGACATAAGGGTCGATACCACGGCTGATCGAGAAGACGCGCTGGAACACCGACGCATCCTTGCCGGTCGTCAGCGACGGGGTTACACGCGGCTGCAACAGGCCATAGCCATGGATCACGCGGCCAGTTTCCGGATCGTGAACCGGGCGGTTGATCGGGTGGTGCATCTTGCCGACGAGCTTGGTGACCGCGTCGCGCATCAGGCGCGTATCGGCATCGAGCGTCATGACGTATTTGACGTCCTTCGGCACGGTATTGGCGCCATTGAGGAAGGTCGTGTCCTTGTCGCCGCGAAGCAATAGGTTCAGCTCATGCAGCTTGCCACGCTTGCGCTCCCAGCCCATCCAGCAACCTTCGGACGGATTGTAGATGCGGCGGCGATGAAGCAGGAAGAATCGGGTCTTGCCGTCGAAGGCGTAGCGCGCAGACAGCGTCGCCACTTCGCGCTTGGCATATTCCAGAAGCTCGACATCCTCGGTGGTCTGCTCCTGCTGCGCGTCGCGCCAGTCGCTGATCAGCGAGAAGTAAATTTCGCCATGCGGGTTGGCGAGATAGTGGACTTCGAGATTGCGGATCATTTCGTCAACCGCATCGCGGCTGGTGATCATACAGGGCACGGCCACCAGCGTGCGGGCATCTTCGGGAATGCCGTTCTTGAATTCGTAACCGACAAGGCGGAACGGTTTGACGAAGAAGGTCACAAGCGTATTGAAGAGGCCAGTGGCACCTTCGGACGCCGGAAGCGCGAACATCAGCAGGAATGCGCTAACCACATACCAGGGCATGCCGGCCTCAGCCAGGAACCAGCCGACCGCCAGCATGGCAATCGCCGTCAGGACCAGAACCGGGACGGCGACAGCAAGCCAGTTGAAACGGCGCATGGTGCGCACCACACGCTGCGCAAACAACGGGTTATAGCCGATGCGCTGCTCCAGCTCCTTGCGGCGCTGACCGACGAGGAAGGCGCCGACATTCGGCTGATGCGGATAGGCATCCTTGGAATTGGCAGCTTCCGCCACCATGTCGACGGCAAGCTGGGCCACCTCGACTTCGGTTTTGGGAGAGCGGCGCGCCAGGAGTTCGACATTGTTGCGGTAGGTGTTGCGCGAGCCGAAATCGAGCGTTTCGTAATCGGTCTGCTCACGCAGAACCTTGTCGATATGGCTGACATCTTCGAACCAGACGGACCATTCGGTATCGTCGATCTCGCGCAGGCTCCTGACGATGTTGCCCATCGTCACATTGCCGGATGCCAGGCGGTTATGCTCCGCCATCATCACGTTTTCGGCGTCGGTGCCGACGCTGTGGAGGCGTTCCTCGAGCCAGTTCAGGGCGAAGTTCGAGGTCTGCGAACCATTCTTCAGGCGATAGAGGAACTGGGTCGCGAATGTCGGATCGTCCACCAGAGGGTCGATCTGCTTGAGGAATTCCGCCGATGGCTCGGCATCGTTAAGGCGGATGATCTCGTCCACCACCTCATTGGCCTTGTGCCGCATGCGACGCGAGCGCTCCACACGGATGGAGATGCGGCGCAGGTTCTCGATCAGCACGAAGCGCAGGAAGGACGGCAGCGCCCAGATTTCACCAATCTGCAATGTCTTGTGGGTCTGGAAACCTTCGACAAGCGCAGTCAGGCTTTCGCGCGACACCGTGCTGTGCGTATGGGCGACGTAGAGCCAGGCCAGCGCCAGCGCGCGCGGGATCTCGGCATTGCCGACCCGCATCGTCGGCAGCTGGCGATAGAATTTCTTCGGAAAGTCGCGGCGGACTTCCTGGATCGCCTCTTCAATCACATAGTGGTTGTCGAGCAGCCATTCCGCAGCCGGCGTAATCGTCAGGCCATTTTCCGAATCCACCGCTGTGGTGCGATAGACGCGCAGAATCTCCTTCTCGTTTTCGCGGTGGCGCGCGAAGAAGTCGAATTCCATAAAGCCTGGGAGGGCAGGAGAGCCGGATTGAGACAGGTCCGATCCGCAAGCTTTTAGCTCGTCTATATTGAAATAGACGGACCGGATCGAGTCGTTGTGATCGATCTGCTTGGTTTCGGAATCACGGGCGGCGGCGGGCGGCGTTATATGAAATGACATCGGCTCGTATTCTGGACCCTGAGTGAAGTGCTTTAGGCTAGTCTTTAACCCTTAACTGTTTCAGAGTTCTCATCGAGAGTGAAACAATGTGGCAAGCTTTATTTCGCGCTGATCCTGAACCTTTGCTGAACCACCGCGAACCAGCACACGGTAGCGAGGCACAATCTTACCGCCCGACATGGTGAAATCGGGGCGTGCGTATTTCAGTATATAATATCAATAGTTTCTCGAGAATGGATCGTCACGCGAGAGTGTCTCACGCCGGTGCCGGACATTTCGCAAACTCCTCCGCGCGAAATTGTCCCTGCCTTCCCTGAAATCTCCCCATACCTGCTTGGCATTCGTCTTCCTGAACTGATGTGACCAGAAGGTTTTGAATGTTTCAAGGCATTTTCAGTTCCATGCCATCTGTTTCATCGCTGCGCAAGACGACAAATCCTGACGGACGACGACGTGGCCTTATCAAGAGCGCGCGATATTGCTATCCATGCTGCTTGAAGAACGTCTCCGGCAGCTCGTCTGCTGCGACAAAGCTACGGAACAGCACAGCATGACCCTACACCCCATCACCTTGTCCTCATCGTCGAACGTCATGGAAGAGGTGGTTGAAATCCGCCGCTATCTGCATCGCAATCCGGAGATCGGCCTGTCCGAATTCAAGACCTCCGACTTCGTTGCAGGACGCCTGGCGGAGATGGGTTATGAGGTAACACGGGGCTTGGCCGGCACTGGCGTCGTCGCGACCTTGCGCAACGGCACGAGCAACCGCAGCGTCGGCATCCGCGCCGACATCGATGCCCTGCCGATCGACGAGGAAACCGGCGCGGACTATGCAAGCGAAACCCCCGGCATGATGCATGCCTGCGGCCATGACGGCCACACGGCGATGCTGCTGGGTGCCGCAAAGATCATCGCCGAGCGCCGCAATTTCGATGGCACGATCCATCTGATCTTCCAGCCGGCGGAAGAGAATTTCGGCGGCGCACGCATCATGATCGAGGATGGCCTGTTCGACCGCTTCCCCTGTGATGCGGTCTTTGCCTTGCACAACGATCCGAGCCAGCCCTTCGGGCATTTCGTCCTGCGCGACGGCCCGGTCATGGCGGCGGTGGATGAGTGCAAGATCACCGTCAATGGCTATGGCGGCCATGGCGCGGAGCCGCAAAGCGCCTCGGACCCGATCGTTGCCGGCGCCAGCATCATCATGGCGTTGCAAACGGTTGTGTCGCGCAACGTGCATCCGCTGATGCCGGCGGTGGTCACTGTCGGTGCCTTTCACGGCGGCAAGGCCAGCAATGTCATTCCCGAGACGGCGGAAATGCTGCTCACCATCCGTTCCTTCGATCCGGAAGCGCGCGACGAACTGGAAAAGCGCATTCGGATGATCGCCGAAGGGCAGGCGGCCAGCTACGGCATGAGCGTGACACTGGAATATGAGCGCGGCTACAGCCCGACCTTCAACCACAAGGCCGAAACCGACTACCTTCGAGCGCTCGCAACGCGCTTTGCCGGTGCCGACAAGGTTCTGGAAATGGAACGCCCAACCATGGGGGCGGAAGATTTCGCCATGCTGGAAAAGCGCCCCGGCTCTTATTTCTTCCTTGGCACCAAGCGCACCGACAACGACCCGCCGCTGCACCACCCGAAATTCGACTTTAACGACGACATCATCCCGATCGGCACCGCCTTCTGGGTGGAGCTTGCAGAAGATTTCCTGAAGGCGAACTGAGACTACTCGGCAGACGGTGTTCTGAACCGCCGAACATAGTCGGTGCTGTAGAGCGCGCTTTCGCGAAAATCGGATGAGGCAAGACCCTTGCCGACAAAGATCATGGCGGTGCGCTCGACCGGCTCTTCCGCGAGGCGGGAGACGATGTCGGACAGCGTGCCGGAGATGACGCGCTCTTCCGGCCAGGAGGCGCGCACGACGATGGCGACCGGGCAATCAGCACCGTAGAGCGGCGTCAATTCCTCGACCACCTGACCGATGGCGTGGATGGCCAGATGAATGGCGAGCGTCGCACCCGTTGCGCCAAAAGCCTTGAGGTTTTCGCTCTCCGGCATTTTCGACGCCCGACCGGAAATGCGTGTGAGCACCAGGCTCTGTGCTATCTCCGGCACTGTCAGTTCTCTCTTCAACGTGGCGGCCGCAGCGGCAAAGGATGGCACGCCAGGGGTGACGGTGTAGTCGAGCCCCAGCCGCTCAAGACGGCGGATCTGTTCGCCCATGGCGCTCCAGACAGAAAGATCGCCGGAATGCAACCGCGCCACGTCCTTGCCATCTCGCGCGGCGGCAACGAACTCAGCCTCGATTTCATCCAGAGACAAGGCCGCCGTATCAACAATGCGCGCACCTTCCGGGCAGTAGTCGAGCAGCGCTTTTGGTACGAGCGAACCGGCATAGAGGCAGACGGGCGAAGCAGCGATCAGATCGCGTCCGCGCAGTGTGATGAGATCTGCGGCGCCGGGGCCAGCGCCAATGAAGTGAACCGTCATATCTTGTCTCCTGACGTGGCAAAGGCCACGGTAATATCGCCGACCACCATACGCGGCGCGATCAGTCTCGACGCTTCACCAAGCGCCGCCAGCGCCGATGCCTCGCTGACGCTCGGCGAGCCGGCATGTTTTGAACTCAATGCGGATCGGGTCAGCGTCCGAGCGGCGGCAGCGTCGAAATCGGCCTGCGCCACCACGACAAAAGCCATGCCAAGCCGTGTCGCCGCCTCCAGCAAGGCTGGTTCATCGGCCTTGATGGGTGCCGTTGCCATGAAAGCAAATGAGACCTCGTGCTCGGCAGATGCCTGCTCAAGCGCAGCCATCACCGCTTCGGGGCTCACACCCTTGCGGCACCCGACGCCAGCGACGATCACGGCACATCCTTCGGTTTGACCCAGGCCCATTGTGTGACGGGCATCGCCGCACGCCAGCCCTGCATCTGTCCGACAGGCGATGCACGCGCCACCTCAAGCCGGATCAGAGAGCCGCCAAGTCGCGCCTGAGCGGAGAGCAGCATGGCCTCCATTTCCAGCGTCACGGCATTGGCAACCAGCCGCCCGCCCGGCTTCAAGGCGCTGATTGCGCCCTCTAAAACCCCGGCCTCGCTGCCGCCGCCGCCGATGAAGATGGCGTCGGGGGTTGGCAGGCCTTCGAAAGCGTCCGGTGCCGTGCCAATCACCACATCAAGACCAGGTACGCCGAAGGCTTCGGCATTGCGCATGGCGCGCTCTGCCCGCTCCGTATTCTGTTCGATTCCGATGGCACGCAGCGACGGGTGCGAGAGCATCCATTCGATGCCGATCGAGCCCGATCCAGCGCCGATATCCCACAGAAGCTCACCATGGCGAGGCGCAAGCGACGACAGCGTGACGGCGCGGATCTCGCGCTTCGTCATCTGCCCATCATGTTCGAACAGCGCGTCGTCCAGCCCGCTGGCGAAGGGAAGGATTCGTGCCGCTTCCTCCGCAACGACTTCGATTGCGACCACATTGAGCGGATCGACATCCGCAAAGGCAAAGTCTTGGGCCGTCGTCGTGCGGGCGTTTTCGCGGGTGCCGCCAAGTGCTTCGAGCAGATGGAAGATGGACCTGCCAAAACCTGCCTCCTTGAGAAGGCTGGCAATCAGCGCCGGTGCGCTGGCATCGGATGTCAGCGCGATGATCTTCGCGCCGGCATGAAGGTACGGCCGGATGAGGTCAATGGAACGTCCATGCAGGGAAATGCAGGCGGTATCCTGCAAGGCCCAGCCCAGGCGCGATGCGGCAAGCGAGATGGAGGAGGGAGCAGGGTAGGTGATCACCTCTACCGGATCGACGAGCCGCAACAGGGTGACGCCGACACCGTGGAAGAAAGGATCACCGGACGCGAGAACGCAGACGTTGCGGCCAGAGAGGGCGACGACCTCCGTCATGCCGACATCGAAGGGCACGGACCAGGGCCGCGCTTCGCCTGTGATGGCATCCCAGGCAAGCTCAAGATGGCGTTTACCGCCGAAGACGACCTCGGCCGCCTCGATCGCGCGACGAGCGTTTTCAGCCAGCCCGGCAAGACCATCCTCCCCGATACCAACGATGGAGAGCCATGGCGCAGGTTTTTTGCTGGCAGTGGCAGGTGTTCCGGCATATTCACGAACCATGACACGCTCCATCCTCATTCTCGGCGGCACGGCGGATGCCCGCATTCTGGCCGGAAAGCTTGCCGATGAATCCGGCTACCGAATTCTGCTGTCCATGGCGGGCCGCACGAAGGACCCGGTCAAGCAGCCCGTCCCGATGCGCGTCGGCGGCTTCGGCGGCGCTGAGGGCTTGGCGCGCTATATTGCCGAGGAAGGTTTCGATCTGCTGGTGGATGCGACGCACCCTTATGCGGCGCGCATTTCCGCCAATGCTGTAAGGGCTGCTGACATGGCAGGCGTCGCTCTCGTCAGACTGTCGCGCCCGGCTTGGGTCGCGCGGGGGGGCGACCATTGGCTGAACGTTGGAAGCGTCGAGGAAGCGGTCACCGCACTGGGTCCAATCAGCACAAACGCTTTTCTGGCGCTTGGCCGACAAGAACTCCTGCCCTTTGAAACCGCGCCCAAGCACCGCTATCTGATCCGCAGCGTCGATCCGGTAGAGCCGCCGCTTAAGGTTCCGAATGCGCGGTACATCACGACGCGTGGACCCTTTGCGCTCGCCGATGAGATCGACATGTTGAAGGGCAACGGGATCGAGGTGATCGTCTCGAAAAACTCCGGCGGTACCGCGGCCCATGCGAAAATCGAAGCGGCCCGCACGCTTGGCATTCCCGTGATCATGATCGACCGCCCCGCTCGCCAAGAGGCTGATGCGGTGAGCGTCGTGGTGCCGGATATCGAGACTGCGCTCTCCGCAATCCGCCATCAGCTTTCCCTCTTGGAAAAGCGCGGCGAATAAACCAGCGACGGCTGGCCTTCGCGCTGGATGATGCGCGTTTCGACCGATCCAACGATGATACAGGTCGACATGTCGGCCATATCGCTCTGCGCTTCGGCCAAAGGCACGACCCGCACGCGCTCATCCGCACGACCGGCCGCGCGCCCGAAGATGACGGGCACGGAGCCCGGCAGATGCGCCCGCAGCACATCGAAGGCCGTCGCCAGCTGATGCGGTCTTGCCTTGCTGACAGGATTGTAGAAGGCCATGACGAAACCGGCTTCAGCCGCGGCCACCAACCGCTTTTCGATCAGCGACCATGGTTTGAGATTGTCGGAAAGCGAAATGGCACAGAAATCGTGCCCGAGGGGTGCGCCTGCCCTTGCTGCGACAGCCAGCATGGCGGTGACGCCGGGCACGACCGAAAAGTCGATGTCGCGCCACTCAGTGGGTCCGTTCTCAATCGCCTCGCAGACCGCGGCCGCCATGGCGAAAACGCCCGGATCGCCGCCTGAGACAACGCAGACCTTTCCGCCGGCGGCCGCGAGGGTGAGCGCTGCCTCCGCGCGTGAAATTTCCTCGCGATTATCCGATGCGTGACGCCGCTGATCGGGACGCAGCGACAGCCTGTCGAGATAGGGAATATAGCCGAAGAAATCCTCCGCCTCATCCACCGCCGCCAGTGCCTCCGGCGTGATCTGTGCCAGATTTCCAGGCCCGAGGCCGACGACCGTCAGCCGTCCGGTGGAGGACGGGCTCACGCAATCTCTCCCGCCGGGCGATCCTTCCAGCCAGGCACCAGTACCAGAGAGAAATAGGGGGCAGGCGATTCATCGCGCTCGATCAATCGAATAGCATGGCCATTGGCCATGGTGCCACGTTCGACGTAGAGCGCCCCTTCGAGCTTGCCCGCTTTCTCCAGCGCGCGGCGAATCTTTGGCAGGTTGCGACCGACCTTCATGATGACAGCGCCATCCGTGCCGGAAAGCCGCTCGAAAAGCGCATCCTCACCAAGTGTGCCCGGAAGGACGCTCAAGATGTCGTCACCTTGCACGAGCGGCAGTCCGGTCATCGACCAGCAACCGGACATGGCGGTAATGCCCGCAACGACTTCCGCCGGATAGTTGGGCGCTAGCCGCAGATGCAGATGCATATAGGAACCGTAAAAGAGCGGATCGCCCTCCGACAGAACAGCAACCGTGCGACCCGAATCCAGATGGACGGCGATGTCGCGTGCCGACTGATCGAAGAAGGCGGCAATTGCGCCGCGATAGTCGTCGCCGTTCTTGTCGCTTTCCACCGTGACCGGGTAGACGAGGGGCATTTCCAGCGTGCCGGGCCGGATGAAGCTTTCGACGATGCCGCGGCCATTGCCCTTGCTGCCGCGCTTGCAGAAAAAGGCAAGCACGTCCGCCGTCTCGATAGCGCGCACGGCCTTTAGCGTCAGAAGATCGGGATCGCCAGGGCCGGTGCCGACACCGATCACCTTGCCCTTCAATGCCTTTTCAGGTGCCGGATCGTAAAGGGCAGCGCTCATAGGCCCGCCCTCGCCACGGCGTTGACGGCAGCCGCCGTCATGGCAGAGCCGCCCATGCGGCCTTTGACGATGGCGTAGGGAATGCCGAGCGTGCTTTCTTCCAGCGCGTCCTTCGATTCCATCGCCCCGACGAAACCGACCGGCATGCCGATGATGGCTGCCGGACGAGGGGCGCCTCTTTCCAGCATTTCCAAGAGATAGAACAGCGCCGTCGGCGCATTGCCGATGGCAACCAAAGCGCCGTCGAGATGATCGGCCCAGAGATCGAGGGCCGCCGCGGACCGGGTGTTGCCGAGGGATTTCGCCAGCTCCGGCGTACGCGGATCGCGCAGCGTGCAGATCACGGCATTGCCAGACGCCAGACGCGCCCGTGTGACGCCATGCGCCACCATTTCCGCATCACACAAAATCGGCTTTCCCGCTGCGAGCGCGCCACGCGCAGCAGAAACGAAATCGTCGGAAAAGCGAAAGTGCCGCGCTGCCTCCACCTGGCCGCAGGCATGGATCATGCGAATGGCAATATCCGCCTGTTCGGGCGTGAAGGCGGTAAGATCCGCTTCCTCACGGATGATGGCAAAGGAGCGCTCATAGATCGCATCGCCATTGCGGATATAGTCGTAAGTCGTCATGTCTCGTCCTGTCGGAGCGCCGCGACAATCTTGTCCTTGCCCAATCGGACAAGCAGGCTGCGGGCATTTTCTCCGGGCTTATGTTCTTTTTCATAAAGGCGGGCAAGCCTGGAAAGCCCGGACTTTTGCTGATCGATGGTCAGCTGCGCATCGGGAAGGGCTGAAGCCTTGGCCTGATAGCCGAAGGAAAAACCTTCCGACGTGCCCGAAAAGGCAAGGAGCGCGGGGGCGGGATGGGCACAGCCCTTGCCGCAACCGGAAAGATGTAAGGTGAAGGAGCCGTCGAGCATCGCGCCGCACTCTTTGGCTGCGAACTCGGCGAGCGCTCGAACCGGGGCATAAGCCGATGCGCAGGATGGCGCGCCTGCGCAAACCGCAATGGCGGTTCGAGGGTCATTGTCGCTGATAATGAGACCCGCCGTCTTGGCATAATCCATAAGCTCCGCGCACGCGTGGTGACGCCCAAGCGCATAGAGCCCGTGCGCCGGACCCGGCCGGATGGACTGAACGCCGAGATCGACCGCAATCTTGCAAAGCGCAGACAACGCTTCCGAACTTATCTGCCCGAACGCCGGGGCGATGACAGCGACACAGAGGCGATCGTTGAGTGTCCACAGTCTGCGCTGATCGGTTTGCTTCGGCACCCCGACGTCACGCGTTGGCACGCGGACGTCTGATGCGATCGGCATGAGACGATCGCCGCAGACACCACGCGCAATCGCGATATCCAGATCGCGCCCACGCGCATCCGGTCCTTGCTCCGCCAGGTGACTGAGGAGATCGATCACGCAATCTGCGGCGTCTTGCGTTCGCAGGGCGCCTGCGAGCAGGGCCTTCTCTTCCGTGCCACCCAGCATCAACAGCCAGAGGACGCCTCCATCCCGCTGGACCGCTTTGAGCCTGATATCGGCGAGCAGCCCACCCATCGGAGCCAGACCACCGCCATCAACGATGACCGACATCTTCGCGGCCAGCTTCGTATCGAGATCAAGCACCGTGGCCTTGTGGCTGATCAGTTCAAGAATGGGTGCAGGATTGGCGACTTCGCTATCGTCCATTCCGGCAAGCGGTGAGCCCTCCACAGCAAGCCCCTGACGCAATGGCAGCTGCAGTGCCAGCACATCGTGCTCCAGCTCAACAGCGCTTTCGGCCGTCAATCCGCGAAATTGAAGGCTGCCGCGCGCGGTCACATCCAGAAGCCCGTTGCCGTGGCGGCGGGCGAGATCGCCGAGACGGTCTAGATCGCTTGGCGACAGCGAAGCGGTAAAGGCCACGCGCGACAACAGTCCATCGCCCGTTTGCATGGGGGCGGAGAGGGTAGGACAAACGCCTCTGCGAGAAAAGGGCTGAACCTGAGGAAGCGGGTTCATGCCGAAACCCTCTTGGACGAGGCCTCGGACGAGCGCGGAGCGATCAGCATTTCCAGTTCCGCATCCACGGCGTTGCGACGGCTATGCCAAAGGTTGCGGCGGCGTGCAGACAGGAAGCGTTGCGCCATCAATTCCGCAGCCTTGGGGTTTTCCCGGAAAATGAAATCGCGCACCTCTTCATTGCCGAAATAGGCATCGTAGAGCGCTTCGATCAGCGACGAGGACACAGCTTGTGTGGTTTCGGCAAAGCCGATCAGCCGATCGACGGTTTCTGCAAATTCAGCCGCACCGCGCGGGCCGTGGCGCATCTGTCCGGCGATGAAGCGCGGATTGACGGCGCGCGCTTGCACCACGCGGGTAATTGCCTGGGCGATGGAGCGGGCACGCGGCCGGGCAGGATCGGTCGTATCCAGCGCCACCACGTCCGCCGCCTGTCCAAGCTTTGCCTTGGCGGCGGTAAAGCCACCGATGAAGGCAACATCGGATGAACCGTCCAGAAGATCGCGACCCGGATCGTCACCGGTATGAACCAGAAGTTCAGCGCGTTCGACTTGGGCAGCAAAGCCTGAATCGGAAAGGATCGACAAGCCATCTGCCCCGCCAAAGGCGTGGCTGGCCGCGTCCAGATAGACTTGGCCCAACTCTTCCCGCTCGTCCCAATCGCCGCTTGCCAAGGCCTCTTCGATGCCAGCGCCATAGGTACCGGGAGCCGAGCCGAAAATGCGTGCGGGGACATGACCGAGAGAGGTCGTTTCCTCCGCCAGAGGATTATCGCCGGGCGACTCTTCGCGTGAGGCAATCGTCCTTGCCGCCGCATCGAGAAGGGCAATCAGAGGCGGGAACATATCGCGGAACAGGCCCGAAATGCGGAAGGTCACGTCCACCCGCGGGCGTCCGAGCTTGGCTGGCGGCAAAACTTCAATGCCGTTCACCCGGCCGGTCGCCTGATCGTAGATCGGACGCGCACCCATCAGATGCAGTGCCTGGCCGACATCTTCGCCGCCATTGCGCAGCGATGCGGAGCCCCAGAGATCGAAAACCAGATGCCGCGGCCAGTCGCCATGGCTTTGCAGATGATGACGCAGCACCTCTTCGCCCGCTGCTTTGCCAAGCTCGAAGGCCGTCGGTGTCGGCATGGTGCGCGGATCGGCGGCATAGAGATTGCGCCCGGTCGGCAGCACATCCAGTCGTCCGCGTGCGGGTGCACCCGAGGGGCCCGGCACGATATGATGACCATCCAGCGCCGCCAGCAGCGCCGCCTTTTCTTGGGCAGCACTTTCACGCCTCAGAGAATCCGGCTCATCACTTGCACAGCGACCAAAGACATGCTGGCCGTCCTTGATGGCGAAATCCTTCAAGTCACACAAAAAGGCATCGATCCGTGTCAGCGCCGAATCCGCATCTTCCTCCGCGCCGATACCGGCATCGGCTGCAAGTCCCGTCTCGAAAGCCTTCTCGACGATTAGTTTTGCCAGACAGTCGCGGCGACGGCGATCGAGCCCATCGGCCTGGGCATATTCGTCGACTAGCTGTTCAAGCGCTGCCTGCTCCGGCGAAAGACCAGCGGAAACAAGTACGGGGGGAATGTGGCCGATCGTGACGGCAGCGATCCGTCGCTTGGCGACAGCAGCCTCACCCGGATTGGAAACGATGAAGGGATAGATGACCGGCAGCGGTCCGGTGACGATTTCTGGAAAACAGGTTTCCGACAGCGCGACCGTCTTGCCCGGCAGCCATTCCAGCGTGCCGTGAGCGCCCACATGGATGATGGCATGCGCATCGAGAACCTGCTGCATCCACGCACCGAAAGCCGCAAGCGCATGGCGCGGCGGCAAGGCCGGATCGTGATAATCCACCCGCCTGTCGGCCTGGCGCCCACGGTCTGGCGCTAGCGCGACGACAACGGAGCCAAAGCGGGCGGCGCGGAAGCGGAAGGCCTGATCGGCGACAGCTTCGTCGTCAGCAGCATCGCCCCAGGCCGAAGCCATCCCGGCGCGCGCCTGTTCTGGAAGCGCGTCGAAATAGGTTCGGTATCGGGTGAGAGGAAGAGCGGCGCTCTCTGTCTCGATCCGATCCAGAAGCTCGCGTGCGGTGGCCGGAATATCGCCGACCGCATAACCCGCATCCTGTAAATCGCGGAGCATCTCCAGCACGCTTTGCGGTACGTCGAGGCCCACGGCATAGCCCGTGCGACCGGGTGCGGCACCGGGATAATCCGGCATGAGGATGACAAGACGTCTTTCCTCGGTCGCAGTCTGCGTCAACCGAAGGAAGGCGGCTATACGACGAGCGACTTGCTCGACCCGGTCCGGCTCGGGAGCATTGATCATCCCCTGGCGCCCGGCAGGATCGGCCTGTTTGAAGGAGATCGCACCTGCCAGAATACGTCCATCGAGTTCCGGCAAGACCACATGCATGGCCAGATCAGATGGATTGAGGCCCCGCATGTTTTCTGCCCAGCCATCGCGCCGGGTGGTCGCCATGATCACCTGAAACACCGGCAAGCCCAGCCGGTCGAACAGGCTCTTGCCGTCCTGATCCGTCTGGCTGGCAAAGGCAGTGGCTGCGACGATGGCAGCGGGTCTGATCGACGCGAACGCGTCTTCCAGAAATCGGATCGCTTCGCCATCCTTCAGGCCGCTGACAAAGATCGGCAGAGGCGCGAAACCGCGGGATTTCAGCGCCTCGAAGAGCGCATCGATTGGCGCAACATCGGCAGCCAGAAGCATGGAGCGGTAGAAAAGAATGGGAAGTCTTGGAGCTTCGGGGACAAAAGCCGCGAGGGCGTCATCCACATGGACGGCGCCAAGATCCGGGAGATAGAAGCCGGATTTCGGCAGCGGTTCCGGCGTGAAGCCAGGCCAGACATCGATTTTAGCAAAAGCGGCAAGACCTTCCGAAAGGCGGCGCATATTCTGCGGGCCGCCTTCGCGGAAAAAGGAGAGGATGGAGGCGAGCCATGTCCCGTCGATTGTGGATTGCGCCTCGAGCTTCTCGTCGCGCTCGCTGCACTCACCGGGCAGAAGCAGGAGCTTGATGCCGCGCCTGCGCGCCATCATCGCCAACTGATCGACGCCGTAGCGCCAGCGGTCCGCCCCACCCAGAATCCGGATAAGGATCAGCTTGGCATGTTCCGCCGTCTTTTCGATCCAAAGGTCGACGGACATGGGATGTCGCAGTTCGGAAAGATTGGCGACGCTGAGCGAAACGCCTGAGTCGTCGGGCCAGGCGCGCTGCAGGCCCGCAAGGTCGCTTGACGAGAAAGACAGCACCACCACATCCGCCTGGGGCTGGTTGAGATCAACCGGCTCGATCAGGTCGTCCAGCGACGAGGATGTGGTGGCGAGAATATGCATGATGCGTCAGGCCGCCAGCATCTGTTCGATTTTCTCGCGGTTGAGGCCCTTTTCGCCAATCACCACAAGCGCCGAACGGCGCACTTCGCCTGCAGCCCAGGGGCGATCGAAATAGTGGTTGACGCGCGAGCCGACAGCCTGAACCTGCAAACGCATCGGCTTGGAGGAGACTTCAACGAAGCCTTTGATGCGCAGGACATTCTCGGAGGCCGCCGTCTGGGCAATACGCTGAGCCAGCGCCTCAGGATCGGACACCGCGCCAAGCTCGACGACGAAGCTGTCGAACTCGTCGTGATCGTGGTCTTCTTCGTCATCATGGTGGGTATGGCGGTTTTCGATATCGTTCTCGACCGCAAGCCCGAGCCCGATCAAAACCGCAGGATCGATCTGGCCATGCGATGCGACAACGATTTTCGCAGCCTTTGGCAAATGCTCCGTGATGTGTGCCTTGGCGCGCTCCAGACCATCCGCATCGAGAAGATCGCCCTTGGTCAGCACGATCAGGTCGGCGCAGGCGATCTGGTCTTCGAAGACTTCCTCGACAGGATCGTCGTGATCCAGCGCTTCGTCATTCGCGCGCTGGGCGGCCAGCGCATCCATGTCATGCGACACCATGCCTTCTGCAAGCGCTGCGCCATCGGCTACCGCAATGACGGCATCGACGGTAACGCGGCTTTTGATCGCCGGCCACTGGAAGGCCTGGACGAGCGGCTTGGGCAGTGCGAGGCCGGAGGTTTCGATCAGGATATGCTCGACCCTGGGCTCGCGGCTCAGGATCTGCTCGATGGCTGGCTGGAAGTCGTCAGCCACGGTGCAGCAAATGCAGCCATTGGCAAGCTCGACGATATTTTCTTCCGGGCAGCTTTCGATGCCGCAGCCTTTGAGGATTTCGCCATCGATGCCGACATCGCCGAACTCGTTGACGATGATCGCCAGTCGCTTGCCATCGAGCTTTTCAAGAAGGCCGCGCAGCAGCGTGGTTTTGCCGGCGCCCAGAAAGCCGGTGACGATGGTGCAGGGAACGCGCTCTAGCGTGGTCATAATGTCTCCTCGACGAAATTCAAAGGGGGAATACGCGCGACCATGCCGCGCTTCAAACTATCGGGACGGCCGCGCCAGGGCATCAGGCCATCGGTGGACGTGGAAAGCAGGCGCGCACCGGTGATCAGATCCTCGGCGTTTTCAGGCGTCAGCCCGCCAAACACATAGGACCAGCCGTCGGCTGTGCGCATTGCGGCGCTGGCGCCACGCTTGCAATTGGCAAGACAATTGACGCTGCGCACCTCGACATTTGCATCAGTGCCAAGTGCGATCGTCGCTTGCGCGAGAAGCGCACCGGGACGGGGTTCCGCATTCGGCTCCGCCTCGTCGCGGCAGCTGCGACAGACATAGACGACCAAGCCGGACGCTTCGCGCGTGTCGGTTGATCCTTCGGTCCGTGACGATGTTGAGGTAATATCCAACCGTATCCGCTTCCGCCATTCAACCTGCAAGGGGTGCGGATGCCGAAGACGGAATGCGAGACAGCGCAAACCGAAACTCGGCGAAACCGACTGACCGGAGCACCCCGCCCGGCAGACGTTTTGTTCTGAAACGGCAGGTCTCCTGGCTTGCGGCTTGAACGAGCGCCCTTGCACCGCCTTCCCGGATCGAAATCCAGTGGCTTTACGGTGTGGGCTCGCCGCTTACAGTTGCGGGGGCAGCCACGGATTGACCCGAGAAGTGGGCGAACCGTGTTCCCTCTTAGCTTTTCCCGTTGCCGGAAAAAGACCGTCAGTGCCCTACCTTTACGGGCAAGCCGCGCCTTGGTCAATGCAGGCATTGTCACGCCTCTCATAGGCTCCATTGCGGAGAAGGGCGTTTTGACTATAGTCGCCGCTTCTGAAAACGGCTCGGAAGGACATGGGACATCATGACACGCGAGATCAGCGACAGCGAGGCCGCCCGCCACCGCGAAAAGATGGTGAACCGCAAGAGCGTGCAGGATGCCGAAGTGGCCGAAAAGACCATCGAGAAGGGTCTGTTGATGGTCAATACGGGTCCCGGCAAGGGCAAGTCGACGGCCGCGTTCGGCCTTGCGCTTCGGATGCTCGGCACGGGCAGACGCGTCGGCATCGTTCAGTTCATCAAGGGTGCGTGGTCGACCGGCGAGCAGCAGGCGCTGACCATTTTCGGCGACCGCGTGGAATGGCGCACCATGGGCGAAGGTTTCACTTGGGACACGCAGGATCTGAAGCGCGACGTCGCCGCGGCTACCAAAGCCTGGGATGAAGCCAAGATGCTGATGGCCGACGAAACGATTGGTCTTCTGGTGCTGGACGAGCTGAACATTGCGCTGCGCTATGACTATCTCGATCTGACAGAGGTCGTCGCCACCTTGCAGAGCCGCCGCCCCGATCTCCACATCATCGTTACCGGCCGCAATGCCAAGCCTCTCATGATCGAAGCGGCCGACATGGTGACGGAGATGACGCTCGTGAAGCATCACTTCAAGGCGGGCGTCAAAGCCCAATCCGGCATCGAGTACTGATCCATGGCCGCCAGATCCATCATGTTTCAGGGAACCGGCTCGGATGTCGGCAAGTCGCTGATGGTGGCCGGTCTGGCGCGCGCCTTTACCCGGCGCGGACTTTCGGTGTTGCCCTTCAAGCCGCAGAACATGTCCAATAACGCGGCGGTGACCGCAGATGGTGGCGAGATCGGCAGGGCGCAAGCGTTACAAGCGCGCGCGGCTGGCGTGCCGCTGTCGGTACATATGAACCCTGTTCTGTTGAAACCCCAGAGCGAAACGGGTGCGCAGGTCGTGGTTCATGGAAAAATTCTCGGCAATGCGAAAGCAGCCGACTATCAACAGATGAAGGCCGGGCTGATGCCCCGGGTGCTGGAAAGCTTCGAGCATCTGAAGACCCGCGCTGATCTGGTGCTGGTTGAAGGCGCCGGCAGCGCGTCGGAAGTCAATCTGCGCGCCAACGACATTGCCAATATGGGCTTTGCCCGGGCAGCCGATGTTCCCGTGATCCTGATCGGCGATATCGACCGGGGAGGGGTCATTGCCAGCCTCGTCGGCACAAAGACAGTGGTGGATGCGGACGACGCCTCGATGATCGAGGGCTTCATCGTCAACCGTTTTCGCGGCGATCCTTCGCTGTTCGATGAAGGCATGCGCATCATTGCCCAGCATACTGGCTGGAGCTCCATCGGCCTCCTGCCTCATTTTGCCGATGCGGCCCGTCTGCCTGCCGAGGATGCGCTGGGTTTAACGGGCACCGGCCAATCGAAGCCCGGTGCGAAAATCCGTATCGCCGTGCCGATCCTCCCTCATATCTCCAACTTCGACGATCTCGATCCGCTCGATATGGAGCCGGATGTCGAACTGGTGCGCGTGCGTCCCGGGACAGCCATTCCTGGCGATTGCGGCCTCATCTTGTTGTGCGGATCGAAATCGACGATGGCTGATCTCTCTGTCCTGAAGCAGGCTGGTTTCGATATCGACATCAATGCGCATCTTCGCCGGGGCGGCTTCGTGCTTGGTCTCTGCGGCGGCTATCAGATGCTAGGACATGTCTTATCGGACCCGGACGGCATGGAAGGTCTGCCTTCCACCGTCGATGGGCTTGGGTTGTTGAGTGTCGAAACGGTGCTGACGGGAGACAAGAGGTTGGTGTCGGTCGAGGGGCGCAGCTTCGATGGTCAGGCCTTTTCCGGCTACGAAATGCATGTGGGCGTCACGAAAGGCGACGACTGCAATCGTCCCTTTGCCACGATCGGCAATCACGTCGATGGTGCAATCTCAGCGGACGGCCGCGTTTTCGGCACCTATGTCCATGGGCTGTTTGCTGATGATGGACAGCGCAGCGCCTGGCTGCAAAGGCTTGGCGGGCAATCATCTGCCCTGAATTACGAAGCGCAGGTGGATGCGGTTCTGGATCGGTTGGCGGACCATATGGAGCGCCACCTCGATCTCGACGCGCTGCTGTCTATAGCACGGTAACCAACGCCAAAAAGCCGAAGAGCCCGATCAACAGCGCATCGGCGACCCGCGCAAGTTTCAGCGCCTGGCGAATATCGACAGCGGTCAAATTCCGGCGCCCGCCCTCGCCCATGAAGCGCGCCTGAATCATCTGCCCGCCATAGGAACGCGGCCCGGCAAGCGCAAAACCAAGCGCACCCGCCAGCGCCGATTCCGGCCAGCCAGCATTGGGCGAACGATGGTGCTTCGCATCGCGCGTGACCGCACGCAGGGCACCTTGCGGCGAAGCCCCCTTGACGAAGACGGCAGCGACGATGAACAAACAAGCCGTCAGGCGCGAGGCAGGGAGATTTACCAGATCGTCTACTCGAGCCGATGCCCAACCAAAAGCCTCGTGGCGCGGCGTGCGGTGACCGATCATGCTGTCAGCCGTATTGATGGCCTTGTAGCCAGCACCGCCCGGCAGCCCGAGCAGCCCGAGCCAGAAGGATGGTGCCACAATGCCATCGGAAAAATTCTCCGCTAGGCTTTCGATGGCCGCCCGGCACACCGCCGCCTCATCCAGCTGATCAGGATCGCGGCCAACGATCATCGACACGGCTCTCCTGCCGCCTTCGAGGCCTTCGCTTTCCAGCGCGGTGGCCACCGCCTCGACATGTTGCTCCAGGCTTTTTTGTGCCGGGAGCGAAGCACCGACGAGGGCGACCAACAACAATCCCAGCGGAAGAACCAGAAGGACATTTTGCAAGGCGAGCGCGATGGAGACGGTGACGCCGAGAAACACCACAAGCGCCAGCACGCCTTTGGCTTCACGATTGGAAAATGATCCCTGTTCCCGGTTCCATTTTCTGTCGAGCAGCGCGATAAGCGAACCAATCCATGTGACCGGATGACCGATGCGGCGAAACAGCCAGTCGGGATAGCCGACAAGGCGTTCGATCAGAAGCGACAGGAAAGCGAGAGCAAAGAACATGGGCGATATGGGACCGGTGACTATGCAGGCTGCGATCCGTCATGGTGGCGATCTGGGGCGGGCGCGTGCGTCTTTTCCGCTGGCACCGGAACCCTGGATCGATCTCTCCACGGGGATCAATCCGCATTCCTATCCGCATTCTCCCATTCCTGCCAGCGCCTTTGCCCGCCTGCCTGAACCTTCCGCCTTGAACCGCTTGAAGGAGATTGCAGCCGCGGCCTTCGGCGCGCCCTCTGCGGCGCATATTGTCGCTGCACCCGGAACGCAGATGTTGATGCCGTTGCTGGCAGAACTCGCCCTGCAACGAGGTGCAAAACGAGCCGCGGTTCTCACACCCGCTTACGCGGAACACGCCAGAACGGCGCGAATGGCGGGCCTCGACGTTGCGGAGGTGTCCACGTTCTCAGACCTCTCGGATTTCGACTACGCCGTCGTCATCAACCCGAACAACCCGGATGGTCGGGTCATGGGGCGGGGTGACCTTCTCGCTCTCGCAGCGGAGATGAGCCGCAAAAGCGGCCTGCTGGTGATCGACGAGGCCTTTATCGAAACCGGCTATGGTGAGAGCTTGGCCGACGCCACTGAGATCGATGGGCTGATCGTCCTGCGATCCTTTGGAAAATTCTACGGAATGGCGGGGTTGCGCCTCGGCTTTGCGGTTGCGCATCCGGAGATTGCCACAAGGCTGGAGCAGCGCCTGGGGCCCTGGGCCGTCTCAGGCCCAGCGCTGCATGTGGCGGCGGAAGCGCTGGCGGACAATGGCTGGCGTGACGCCATGCGACTCCGGCTAAGGACAGAAGTCACGCGCCTCGATGCAATGTTGACGAGCGCAGGTCTGACCGTTGTGGGCGGCACCAGTCTTTTTCGTCTCGTGCGTGATGCACGGGCAGCCGCACTATTCGCCCAGCTTGCCAATCGCGGCATTCTCGTCCGCATCTTCGACGAGCGTCCGAACGATATGCGCTTTGGTCTTCCCGGTACGGAGGCGGAATGGGTCAGGCTTGAAGCTGCTCTTTCAGAGCTTTAGATCGTTCCTATCTCCGCTTACAAAAAAATGCTCGGGACAAGCCCGAGCATAAAAGGGTCCGGGAGGAGAAATCGGAACCTCAGCCTTTGAAGGTATAAGCCTCGATCGACTCCGGTTTCATCTCGATGGAGAAGCCCGCCATCTTTGGCGGCATGTAAGCGGCGTTCTGGATATCGCATGGCTCGAAGAAGTGCTCGTGCAGGTGATCGACATACTCGATCACGCGGCCTTCCTTGGTGCCCGACACGACCAGATAATCGATCATCGACAGATGCTGCACATATTCGCACAGACCCACGCCACCGGCGTGCGGCCAGACGGGCAGATTGTATTTCGCGGCGATCAGCAGAACGGCCAGAACTTCGTTCAGACCGCCCATGCGGCAGCTGTCGATCTGTACGATGTCGATCGCGCCTTCGGCGATGAACTGCTTGAACATGATGCGGTTCTGGCACATTTCACCAGTCGCGACCTTCACCGAGCCGATGGCCTGGCGAATCTTGCGGTGACCGGCAACATCGTCCGGGCTCGTCGGCTCTTCGATGAAGAAGGGCTTGCAGAAGGCAAGCTTGTTGACCCACTCGATGGCCTGGTCGACTTCCCAGACTTGGTTGGCATCGATCATCAGATAACGATCGGGACCGATGACCTCACGTGCAATGGTGAGGCGACGAATATCGTCCTCCAGATCACGGCCGACCTTCATCTTCACATGGTTGAAGCCGGCATCGATCGCTTCGTGGCAAAGCCGACGCAGCTTCTCGTCGCTATAACCGAGCCAACCGGCCGAAGTCGTGTAGCAGGCGTAACCCTCGGCTTTCAGGATATCGATACGATCCTTCTTGCCCGCTTCCGCCTTCTTCAGGATGGCGAGCGCGTCATCGCGCGTCAGAACATCGGTCAGATAGCGATAGTCGACGATATCGGCGATCTCTTCGGCGCTCATATCGGCAACGAACTGCCACACCGGCTTGCCAGCCTGCTTCGCAAGCAGATCCCAGACGGCGTTGACCACGGCGCCGGTGGCCAGATGCATCGCACCCTTATCCGGACCGATCCAGCGCAGCTGGCTGTCGCTCGTCAGGTGGCGCCAATATTTGCCGGGGTTCTCGATGACGGTGGCGAGATCGGTTCCAACCACCAGATGACGCATTGCCTTGATCGCCATGCAGCAGATGTCGTTACCGCGACCGATCGTGAAGGTCAGTCCGTGCCCCTTCAGCGACGGCTCATCCGTATCAAGAATGACGTAGGCCGCGGAGTAATCCGGATCCGGATTCATCGCATCCGAGCCGTCGAGGCTCTGTGAGGTGGGGAAGCGCAGATCGAAAACGCGCAGGTCGGTAATCTTGGTCATGGCCGTTTACTCGCGGTCAGGGGTCATTGAAGATGAGAGGCTCGTGGGTCGTTCAGGCCACTTCCACCATGCCTTTGATGACGCCGGCGCGCGGGTCGGTCAAGCCGGCGAAGTTGGATGGCACTTCGGCGAGCGTCATGCGGTGGGTGATGAGAGCGTCCGGCACACGGCCGGCACGCAGGGCTTGCAGCACCCGCTCGAAATCTTCCGGAGTTGCATTGCGGCTGCCGAGCAATGTCGTCTCGCGCTTGTGGAATTCCGGGTCATTGAAGCTGATATCGCTGGCAACGATGGAGACGAGAACATAGGCCCCGCCATGGCCAACGAAGGAGAAGCCGCGCTCCATGGCCTTCGGATTACCCGTGGCGTCGAAGACGACATCGAAGAAATTGCCTTCGGTAATCTCGCTCAGACGATCCTTGTCGCCTTCGCCAAGCTGGACGATATTGGCGACGCCGAGATGATCGCGGCAGAAGGACAGCCGGTCTTCGCGGCTGTCGATCATCGTTACCGTCGCGCCATTCATCACGGCAAAGACGGCAACGGCCATACCGATCGGACCGGCACCGACGATCAGCACATGATGGTCCTTTTCGACCGCACCGCGACGCACCGCATGCGCGCCGATTGCCAGGAACTCCGTCATGGCAGCCTGATCGAGGGAGAGACCTTCCGCCTTCAGCACGAATTGCTGCGGGACGCTCAGATACTCCACCATGCCGCCATCGCGATGCACGCCAAGGACGCCGATGTTACGGCAGCAATTGCTCTTGCCCTTCAGGCAGGCACTGCAATGGCCGCAGGACATATAGGGTATGATGGTGACGATATCGCCGGCGGAAAGGCTGCTGCCCTCAGGCGCTTCCTCGACCGTACCGGAGAGTTCATGGCCCATGATACGCGGATAGGAAAGGTAAGGCTGGTTGCCGGTGAAGATGTGCAAATCCGTGCCGCACACGCCGATACGACGAATCCGGACAAGAACTTCATTCTCCGCACGCGGCGGCTTCGGCAGTTCCTTGGAAACGAGGAGACCGGGTTTGTCGCAAAAGATCGCCAGCATGAATCACCTGTCCGAAAGAGAATAAAAATCGATGGCGTTTCCGCCGAAAACCTTGGCGTGGTGCTCTTGCGGAACCACATCCCGGCAAAAATCCAGCCAGTCCTGATAATCGCCAGCCAGCCGGATCACCGGCCAGTCGCTGCCGAAAATCACCCGCTCAGGGCCAAACAGCTCCAGGATCGTTTCAGCATAGGGCCGAACCGCTTCTGGCTTCTGATCCCCGCGCTCCACCAGAAGACCGGAGAGCTTGCAGTAAACGTTGGGCAGGGCGGCAAGAGCGGCCATGTCTCTCCGCCAATCCACATAATGACCTGTCGCGATCTTGGGTTTCGCGCCATGATCGATGACGATTTTCAATGCCGGGTGACGGCTGGCAAAACGTAGCAGATGGGTCAGATGCGGCGGAAGAACGAGCGCATCGAAAACAAGGCCCTTCTCGACCAGCGCTTCGACAGCAGGGTCAAGTGCCGGATCATTGATCCACTGAACGTCGGCAATATCCTGCAACATCGGACGCACGCCTTTCAGCGCGCGGTGAGAGGCAAGTCGGGCGATGTCCTGCGGCGCATCCGCAGCCTTCATATCCACCCAACCGACAACACCCTTGATGAAGCTGTTGTCATCGGCAAGCGTTAGCATGAAATCCGTGTCGGCAGCGCTTTCCATCGTCTGCACCAGCACCGTACCGGACACACCCGCCTTCTCCAGCAAGGGCTGGAGATCTACGGGCAGGAAGTCCCGGTAGATCGCCTCAAGCGACGCTGGCGGCCACTGGCCCTGCCGGTCTTTCAGCAGCCAGAAATGCTGATGTGCATCGATGAGCATGGCGTCAGCCCTTTGCCCCTGGAACAGGTGAACCTTCGGCGATCAGACCGCGGCGGTGCAACTCGGCCCAGAACGCGTCCGGAATGTCCTGCTCGAACCAGGCGATGTTGGAGGTCAGCTGCTCCGCATTGCGCGCGCCGGAGACGACTGTCACCGAGGCGGGATGGGCAAGCGGGAACTGCAGTGCGGCCGCCTGAAGCGAGACACCCATCTCCTCGCAGACATCATGCAGTGCATCCACCCGTGCCAGAAGCTCGGCCGGTGCGTCCTTGTAATTGAATTTGCGATTACCGGCCAAAATGCCGGAATTGAAGGCACCGGCAACGACAATGCCGACACCCTTTTCGGCGCAGGCATTCATGAAGCTCAGGCTCTGCTGTTCCAGCAGCGTGTAACGACCGGCGAGCATGGCGGCGTCGATGTCGAACACCTCCATGGCATCACGAACCACTTCCCACTCGTTGACGCCAAGACCGACGGCTTTCGTCGAGCCTTCATCGCGCAGCTTACCGAGAGCCTTGAAGCCACCGCCCGTCGTCAACTGATCCCAATAGTGCTGGTGCTTGTCGCCGTGGGTGTAAGGGCCGATGTCGTGGATATAGAGAATGTCGGGCTTGAGGACGCCGAGACGCTGCTGGCTTGCCTCGAAGGAGCGCATGATGGCGTCGTAGGAATAGTCGTAGAGCGGCCGGAAGGGGAGCGGTGCGACATAGGTATCTTCTTCCGGTCCGACGGTTTCATCCGGCACCATGACACGGCCGACCTTGGTGCTCAGCGTATATTCGCTGCGGTCATGCTCGGTCACCATCGTGCCGAGACGACGCTCGGAGCGGGTATAGCCATAGAAGGGCGCGGTATCGAAATAACGCATGCCGCTGTCCCAGGCCTTGTCGAAAGCGCCCTTGGATTCCTCATAAGGCGTGAGGCGATAGAGGTTGCCCATCTGCGCACAGCCGAGACCCATGATGGTCACTTCGACATCTCTATGGGGGAGTTTGCGTTTATCGGAGACCTTCATGGCGGGCGCTTTCACATTTGTCGTTTGGTGGAGATGGCCGCACACGATGCGACCATCTGCTTTGGTCTTCTCAAAGGGAGGTCTGTCACGCCCAAGATCAGCTCAGGCGTGGCAAAAGACGTTGTTAGTACAGAACGTTCTTGGCTTCCGGCTTGTCGATGTTTTCCTTGGTGACGACGACGACACCGGTATCGACGAACTTCTCGACCTTTTCCTTCTTGATGAGCTTTTCGACGGTTTCAACGCCCTTTTCGCCCATCTGGTAGGAACCCTGGACGACGATCGCAGACAGCGTGCCGTCCTTGACGAAGTTCTGGAGATCTTCGTTACCGTCGAAGCCGATGGCAACGACCTTGCCAGCCTTGCCGGACTGAGCAAGCGCACGGCCAACACCGATTGCGGTCGGCTCGTTGGCGCCGAAGATGCCCTTCAGATCAGGGTTGGCGGCCAGAACGTCGGTGGTCTGGTTCAGAGCGGTCGCCATCTGGGACTGAGAGTAGTAAGGGCCAACGATCTGAAGCTTGGAATTGGCCTTGATGTAGTCGACGAAGCCACCGACGCGACCGATTTCAGAACCGGCACCGGCAACGTACGACATGACGGCAATCTTGCCTTCCTTGCCGACCTTCTTGATCATTTCTTCAGCGGCAAGCTCACCGGCCTTCTTGTTGTCGGTCGCCAGGAACGACTGGTAGTACTGCTCGCCACCCTTGGCCAGCTGCGAGTCGATCAGAACGACCGGAATGCGCGCTTCCCATGCCTTCTTGACGGCTGGCAGAAGAGCGTCCGGATCGGACGGTGCGAGCACGATGCCGTCGACCTTACGGTTGACCGCGTTTTCAACCATGTTCACCTGGTCGGCAATGGCGGATTCGGACGCCGGACCCTGGAAGGTCATCGTTTCGCCCTTGGCGTTCTTCATCGCAGCGTCGGCGCCCTTCTGGACGTTCTGCCAGAATGTCGAGTTGACGGTCTTGACGATGACGGCAATTTCGCCGGCCTGAACCGCGGAGACGCTCCAAAGCGCGATCACGGATGTCAAAAGAACAGTCGTCAGTTTCTTCATGTCTTCCTCCATTGTACCGGCGAAGGGAGAGCTCCTCTTCTCGACACCGGCTGTCCCGCGGATAGGGTCCGCACCCTTTTCAGAAGCTTTGGAGTGCAATCAGCGGCGATTGCGCAACTGGTCGATCCAGACTGTCATCAAGATGACGAGGCCGATGATGATCTGCTGCGTAAAGGCAGAGACCCCGTTCATGTTGAGACCGTTGCGCAGGATACCGATGACGAACGCACCGATTGCTGTCCCTGAAATCGTTCCAACGCCGCCGATCAGCGAGGTACCGCCGATGACGGCGCTGGCGATGGCATCAAGTTCGTACATGACACCTTCGTTCGGCTGTGCGGTGACAAGGCGCGACATCAATACGCAGCCCGTCAGACCAGCAAGCGTGCCGGAAAGAACGTAGGTGAAATTGGTGACGCGGGCGACATTGACGCCGGAGAGGCGAGCCGCTTCGGCATTGGAGCCGACCGCATAGATGTGGCGTCCGAGAACCGAGCGGTTCAGCATGAAGGCCACGGCAAGAGCAATGACGACCATCAGGATAACGGGGTAGGGAATGCCCGGGAAGACCACATTCGGAAACCCATCGTCACCGATATTGACGATGCGGAAGAGGGCGCCGTTGCCAAGTTCGCCGAAGGATTCGCCGAGACCCGAAACGGCACGAGCACCGGTGATCTGCAGCGCCACGCCACGGGCAATCAACATCATGCCAAGCGTTGCGATGAAAGGCGGCAGCTTGAAGCGCGTGACAAGGAAGCCGTTGATCAGACCGCAGAGCGAACCCGTGAGGATGCCGAGGAACATGCCGACCGGAACCGGCATGCCGAGTTCCTTCACCGCCAGTGCTGCGACAACGCCGGCCAATGCCAGAACCGAACCAACGGACAAGTCGATGCCGCCGGTGATGATGACGCAGGTTGCACCAATGCCCAAAAGCGCGATCGACGTGACCTGCAGAGCGATCGTCATGGCGTTGTTGACGCTGAAGAAGGCGCTGCTGGTGGCCGAGAACACGATGGCCAGCACCACGAGGCTGCCGAGTGCGGCAAACTTCTGGATGATGTCCTTCTGTCTGTCGCTGAGCGAGGGGGTCTTAACGGGTTCTGGTGATTTCGACATGTCTTACCTCATTGCGCCTTGCGGCTATAGCCGGAGGCATAGCGCATGATTTCTTCTTGATTGGTCTTGGCCGTTTCCAGCACGCCGGTAATGGTTCCCTCGTGGAACACCGCGATACGATCCGTCAGCCCCAACACTTCGGGCAGTTCCGAGCTGATGAGGATGACGCCAATGCCGCGTGCTGCGAGTTCATCCATGATCTTATAGATGGCGAATTTCGCACCGACATCGATGCCGCGGGTGGGCTCATCGAAGAACAGGATGCGCGACTGGCGGAACAGCCACTTGCCGATGATGATCTTCTGCTGGTTGCCGCCGGACAGAAGGCGAACCGTCTGCTTGATCGAGGGCGTGCGAACATTCAAGAGATCGACATAATGCTTTGCGACCTCGTCGTGCTTCTTGAAGTCGATCAGACCGAAGCGGTTGGAAACCTCTTCCATATTGGCAAGCGAGGTATTGGCAGCAACCGACATCTTGATCGCCAGGCCGTCGCTCTTGCGGTCTTCGGAGAGGTAGGCAAGCCCCTGCTCGATGGCATCCTGCGGCGACTTGATCGTCAGCTCGCGGCCTTCGAAGGTGATGCTACCCGCATCGAAGGCATCCGCGCCGAAAATCGCGCGGGCCACTTCGGTCCGGCCGGCGCCCATCAGACCGGCAAATCCGAGGATTTCGCCACGGCGCAATTCGAAATTGACATCGTGGAAAACGCCGGCGCGCGTCAGGCCCTTGACGGCGAAGATGACCTCATCCGTCGGCTTCGACGTGCGCTCGGGGAACTTTTCCTCCAGCGAGCGGCCCACCATGCGGGTCACGATGTCATCGACCGTGATCGACTTGAAGTCGTCGGTCGAGATGTAGCGTCCATCGCGAAGCACGGTAACGCGGTCGACGATCTCGGCCATTTCATCCAGACGGTGGGAAATGTAGACGATACCGACACCGGAGGCCTTCAGGTCGCGGATGACCTTGAACAGCAGGCGCGTTTCCTGCTCGGTCAGCGACGAGGTCGGCTCATCCATGATGAGCACCTCGGCGTCGAGCGAAAGCGCCTTGGCGATTTCCACCATCTGGCACTGCGCAACGGAAAGTCCGCGCACCAGCGTATCCGGATGGATATCGACACCGAGGCGATCGAGACAGCGTTTGGCATCGGCACGCAGCTTCTTGCGGTCGACCAGGAAACCTTTTCTCGGTTCGCGCGCAAGATAGATGTTTTCGGCAACGCTCAAATGCGGAACGAGATTGAGTTCCTGGTGAATGATGGCGATGCCGGCGGCTTCCGATTCGAGCGGCGAGGCATACTGGACCTTCTGGCCCTTATGCAGCATCGTACCGCTGGTCGGCTGATAGACGCCGCTGATGATCTTCATCAGCGTAGACTTGCCGGCACCGTTCTCGCCGCAGACGGCGTGAACTTCGCCGGAGCGCAGGTCGAAACGCACATCGCTCAGAGCCTTGACGCCGGGGAACTCCTTGCAGATGTCCTCGAGGCGCAAAAGCGCACCGGACGCCTGAAGTGCGTCATGCCGTGTGTCATCATGGCTCGAAATGGACGATGCGCCTTGCGACATCCGCTACCTCCCAATAGCCGCTCCGTTCTCCCGCGGAGCGCTTCAATGGCGGCAATGGTTAGGCCGCATTTTTTTAGTGGTCAAGCCAATTTGTGATTTTTTGTTCGCAGGTATAGCAATCTCGGAGAAAAAGAAACTCCCGGATTCCAATAATATTCAATATTTTCAATAAGATAAAATATGTCTTTGCCAATACCTCCCGTAAGGGATACGGTAAGGCCAAATCTCAACCTTTCTTAGAACACCCGTGGACCGCAGATGAATGGTCAGGCCAAAATCCTGGAGCCGAGACGACTTTACCAGCAGGTTGCCGATCAGATCCGCGACCTGATCGACGGTGGAGAGTTTCAGCCAGGAACACGACTGCCTTCCGAGCGGGATCTGGCCCAGAAGCTCGGTGTCTCCCGCCCGTCTCTGCGTGAAGCGCTGATCGCGCTCGAAATCGACGGAAGCGTCGAAATCCGCATGGGCTCCGGCGTTTATGTGTCCACTGAGACAGCGGCCCGACAGGCAAGCACTCGGTCTCTTGGCGATAGCCCTTCTGAACTCATGCAGGCGCGCTCGACACTGGAAGGTGCGACCATCGTTCTGGCGGCGAGCCGCATCGACGAAGCCGCTCTCGTGACGCTGCGAGGAACGCTCGATGAGATGAGGAAGGAGATCGAAGCCGGTCGCAAACCTCTCGATCAGGATAGAAAGTTTCACGCGACCATTGCCGAACAATCAGGAAACACGGTCCTCGCGCGCTTGGTCGGAGATCTCTTCGATGACAGGCACAGCCCGATCTCGACCCAGTTGCGGGTGAGGTTCGAGGACCGCGGCACGTGGACCTATGCGCTGCAGGAACACGAGGCCATTCTGGCCGCGCTGGAAAGCCGCGATCCGCTGCTGGCACAGGCTGCCATGCGCATTCACTTGGAAAGCTCAAGACGGCGCTGGATCGATACGTAATTCAAGACATGCCTCGGCAGACAATCTGTCGGGAGGAGGAAAAGAGTGACTGAGAATACCGAAGCTACCATTCTACTGAACACCAAGGACAATGTTGCAGTTGCCCGTCGGCCCATTCCCAAAGACACGGATATCGGGCGCGGAGACCTGAGGGCACTCGATCTGATCGGGCGCGGGCACAAGGTTGCCCTGCAGCCGATCAAGTCCGGCGAAGAGGTGATCAAATATGGTCAGGTGATTGGCGTTGCCACGCAGGACATCGAGGCAGGGCGTCACGTCCACCTGCACAACCTTGCCATGGTACCATCCGAGCACGCACACCAGTTCAGCGTCGACATCGAAGAAAAGGGCATGCTGCCGGAAGCCGAACGCCGGACCTTCATGGGGTACGATCGTGGCACGGGCGGTGCCGGCACGCGCAACTACATCGGCGTCATTGCCTCGGTGAACTGTTCGGCGACCGTGTCGCGTTACATAGCCGACTATTTCAACAAGGAAGGCGGCCTTGCCGGTTTCGACAATGTCGATGGCGTCGTGGCGCTGACCCATGGAACGGGCTGCGCGCTCAACACCAAGTCAGAAGGCTACCGCCTGCTGATCCGCACGATCCAAGGCTATGCGCGACATCCGAATTTTGGTGGCATCCTGCTGATCGGCCTTGGCTGTGAAACGAACCAGATCGCGCCGATCCTCGAACACTACAAGATGGAAGAGGGCGACCGGCTGCGGACCATGACGATCCAGCAGCATGGCGGCACGCGCAAGACGATCGAAGCGGCCATCGCCAACATCAAGGAGATGCTGCCTATCGTCAACGCGGCAAAGCGCACCGAACAGCCCCTCTCGAAACTGAAGCTGGCGCTCGAATGCGGTGGTTCGGATGGCTATTCGGGGATTTCGGCGAATCCGGCTCTCGGCTACGCTTCGGATCTCATCGTTCGCAATGGCGGCACCACGGTTCTGGCTGAAACACCGGAAATCTATGGTGCAGAACACCTCCTGACCCGCCGTGCCGTCACGCCGGCCGTGGCCGAGAAGCTGCTGCAGCGCATCGACTGGTGGCGGGATTACACCGCCCGCAATGGCGACGAGCTGAACAACAATCCGTCCCACGGCAACAAGCTGGGTGGCCTGACCACCATTCTGGAAAAATCACTCGGCGCCGTTGCCAAGGGCGGCTCCATGCCGCTGAAGGCCGTCTACGAGTTTGCTGAAACGGTAACCGAACCCGGCTTCGTCTTCATGGACACACCCGGCTATGACCCCGTTGCGGTCACGGGCCAGGTGGCAGGCGGCTGCAACGTCATCTGTTTTACCACCGGACGCGGCTCGGTGTCCGGCTTCAAGCCATCACCCTGCATCAAGATCGCCACCAACTCCGAAATGTATGAACACATGAAGGAGGACATGGACATCAACTGCGGCGATATCGTCACCGGCAAAGAGACGATTGAGGAAGCCGGACAGCGCATCTTCGATCACATCATTGCAGTGGCCTCTGGCGAGCAGACCGTCAGCGAAATCTACGACTACGGCGACAACGAATTCGTGCCATGGCAGGTCGGTGCCGTGACCTGAGGTTTCACATGAAACATCAGACATAAAAATAGGCCCGGGGATCGCTCTCCGGGCCTTCTGCTTTTTGGCGATCGCTTTAGTGGCGGAAGTGGCGCATGCCGGTGAAGACCATCGTCACATTATGGGCGTCGGCTGCGTCGATCACCTCCTGGTCGCGCATGGAGCCACCCGGCTGGATAACAGCCGTTGCGCCAGCGGCAATCGCGGCCAGAAGGCCGTCCGCGAAGGGATAGAAGGCTTCCGATGCAACCGCCGAACCCTTCGTCAACGGCTCGACGAGGCCCATGGCCTTGGCAGCATCTTCCGCCTTCTGCGCAGCGATGCGGGCCGAGTCCACGCGGCTCATCTGACCGGCGCCGATACCAGCCGTCTGTCCGTCCTTGGCATAGATCACGGCATTCGATTTGACGTGCTTGGCGATCTTGAAGGCAAACTTCATGTCTTCCAGTTCCTGCGCCGTCGGTGCACGCTTGGTGACGACTTTCAGATCGAGGTCTTCCACCATGCCATTGTCACGGCTCTGGACCAGTAGGCCACCCGATACAGTCTTGGCAGTGATGCCGGCCGCGCGCGGGTCTGGAAGACCACCGGCGGAGAGAAGACGGAGATTGGGCTTGCGCGCAACAATCACCTTTGCCTCTTCAGTCACGCCCGGCGCGATGATGACTTCGGTGAAGAGCTGGATGATCTCTTCCGCCGTTTCGGCATTCAACGTCTGGTTCAAGGCGATGACGCCGCCAAAGGCAGAGACGGGATCGCAGGCAAGGGCGCGCTTGTAAGCCTCCAGCAATGTGGAACCGGTTGCCACACCGCATGGGTTGGCATGCTTGATGATGGCAACGGCTGGCGCATTCTCAGGCAGGAACTCGGCGACCAGTTCATAGGCCGCATCGGTGTCGTTGATGTTGTTGTAGGAAAGCTGCTTGCCCTGCAGCAGCGTTGCCGTCGCAACGCCGGGGCGCTTCTCGCCTGTCAGATAGAAGCCCGCGCTCTGATGCGGGTTTTCGCCATAGCGCATCTTTTCCTTCAGCGTGCCGCCGATGGCGCGGTAATGCGGCGTCTCGATGAAAAGAGCTTCTGCAAACCAGTTGGAAATGACGGCATCGTAAGCGGCGGTACGTGCATAGGCCTTGGCGGCAAAGCGCTGGCGCAGAGCGTAGGATGTCTGTCCGTCATCGGCCTGCAAGGCTTCCAGCAGTTCCGGATAGTCGGTCGGATCGGTGACCACGGTGACATAGGCATGGTTCTTGGCCGAAGCGCGGATCATCGCCGGACCGCCAATATCGATGTTCTCAACCGTCGTCGGATAGTCACCGCCCTTGGCGCGAACCTCTTCGAACGGGTAAAGATTGATGACCGAGAGATCGATGGCTTCGATGCCGTGAGCACGCATCGCCTCTTGGTGTTCGGCATCGTCACGAATGGCAAGAAGCCCGCCATGGACATTGGGGTGCAGGGTTTTTACCCGGCCATCCATGATCTCCGGAAACTTGGTGATGTCGGAGACGTCTGTCACCGGAAGTCCCGCGTCAGCAATCGCCTTCGATGTGCCGCCGGTCGACAGAAGCTTCACGCCGAGCTTCACCAGCGCGCCCGCAAGCTCGATAATGTCAGTCTTGTCGGAGACGGACAGAAGCGCGGTGCGGATACGAACTTTGTCGGGTGCGGGGATTTTCTTGGAAACGACGGCCATCGTGGCAACTCCGTAAACGGTGGAGGATGAGCCGGAGAAAGCGCACCCCGGCGGTTGCCGCCGCGTTAGCACAGCTTGGCAGATTAATAAACAGAGCGTGCCGCTTTATCGGCAGCACAACCTTCAAAGAGCGATCAGCTTCTCTGTTCGAGAAGCCAGCGGATTTCCGTGGTCGCCGGAAGCTCAAACGCGACTTCGATCTGCAGCGAAGGCCGGATGCCGGATACATCTGCCATGAACACGTCTTCGGCAATCGTGACCTGGCGCGCGGGCGCTGAAAAGGCCCAGGCGGTGCCATCCGGTGCCTGCATCAGCACCGTTTCCTCGTCTTCCTGCGACAGCTCGATCAAGGGATGAACATGAAAACGGCAAACGGCCTCGGCTGGCTCCGGTTGACGCTTCTCGTCGATCCTGATCCAGTCACGCCCCCTGATCTTGGTCCCCGCCTCGTTCAACTCCAACTCGCGCTGGTGTACGTAACCGAGGCTTCCATAGCCATCATGAGAGGCGGTCAGGATATCCGCGCGCTTCTCATCAATCCGCCGGTCCACCTCCGTCTCACTGATGCCGGAGACGATAACGGGGCCGAGGAAACGGGAATGCGAAATCCGGGCCGATGAGCGATTGGCAATGGTGACCGTGGAATGGGCGGCGGTAGTGCGGCTCACCCGCTTGAAGGCGGCTGAGGCATATTGCGGGAAGCCGGAATTGACGATGAAACGGTAACGGCCCGAAGAAAGCTCAAAGGACAGGCAACCACAATGGGCGCTGCGCGACAATTCGATGGAGGCAGGCTTGCCCGTATCGACGATGACGATCGTATCGCCGACAGAAAGCCGGTGATAGGAAATATCGGGAAGCGAGCGCGACGGACGTCCGGACGTCTCATCGTAGCGCAGAACGGATGCAAGCTCGTTGGCAAGCGTTGCCGTGGTGCCGTTGAACAAGGCCAGATCGCCATCCTGATGACGGAAGAAGCGGATCGCAGGGAACATGCGGTCGATGGCAGGCACAAGCCCCGCCGGCACGTCATGACCGAGATTGATGTAACTTTGACGAAGCGGCAGGAGATCCAGCAACAGTTCCAGCATGACGCGCGGATTGCGCGAGACATGCCCACCATCGGGCAGGATTTGCCGCTCCATCTCCTGGTCGAGCTTTCTGCCCTGCCGGGCGATCTTCGACGCGCTGTTCGGCATGGAGATGGACGCCATGGCAAGCGCGATGCGGACTTTCAGACGTACCTCACCATCCGGCACATATTTGGCAATGAGACCGAGATAGCCGACATGCAGGCCGATGCATCTTAGAAAACGCCGGTAGAAATTGGCATCCGCCTTCTGCAGGATGACTGGCGAGTGGGACAGCCAGGAGGTCAATCTCTGTGCTGAAAGTTCAGGCGACCATGCTGTGCCACGGATCGTTCGCCCATGCAGGCTCATCCATTCGGCAACATGCAGGCGGGCGCGGTTTCCAGCCTCTTCCGATCTGCTGGCGCGGACATGGCGCAGCCAGCCGAAAGCATGCAGCCGCTCTTCAAATGCAGAAGAGGGTGGGTCCAGCAAAAAGGGGGAAACGCCCCCGGTTTCCAAGATCTTTCCCGCCAGGAACAGCCGCCCCTGCACAAGCTCCTGCGCGACATAAGGATCGACTGCGCGCAGATCCGTTGGCGCTGCCACAAGCGCGCTAGGAGCTCTGCTGGAGAGCCGCCACAATTGTAGTCGCAAGGGTGCGACCGCAATCATGACGTGGCGCTTGACCGTGCGGAGGAAATAACCCGCAAGGCTGACGCGATTGTTCAGGGAGCTCGCCAAACGTCTGTAATCCTGCCTCGCGGAGTTAGCTTTAGGGACGACGCATATAAAGCGTTATTGAAGAAGAGCGATAAAATTTCACAAAAAACTTCATATTTTGTAAACGAATGGAGCCCGAAGCGCAGATCGCACGCCCATTCCTTCATCAGGAGGCTGAAAAAACATCAGAGGGGGCTGATGAGACGCTTCGAAAGCCCGTCGCGGTCTTTCAGATTCGCACTTGGGCTTTAAGGCCTTGTCGCCTGTCGTCATAGCAAGACCGCAGCGCACTTTGCGCGACATGCGTTAGTGCCTCAAGCGGGCGAACGTTTACGCAGAACCGTCGCGTAGAAGCCATCCACACCGCCGAACATGTCCGGCGTCGTGCGCAGATCGCCATTGGCGTTGATGGCAATCTCCATACCCGGCAGATCTTTCGCGTCGACGGGAACACGTTCGAGATTGCTATCGGATGCCAAGACACGCGCCACCATCTCCTCTCCCTCTGAAGGATCGAGGGAGCAGTTGGAGAAGACGATCATCCCGCCATCTTTGACGAGGGTCAGCGCCTGACGCAGCATCTGCTCTTGGAGAGTGGCCAGTTTGGCGATGTCCTTCTCGTCCTTCGTCCAGCTGACATCGGGATGCTTGCGCATCGTGCCGGTGGAGGAACACGGCGCATCGAGAAGGACGGTATCGAACAGTTCGTCCGGTTGATATTTGAGCATGTTGGCTTCGATCGTTTCGGCTTCGAATCCAAGTCGCTCGAGGTTTGAGCGCAGTCGCTTCAGGCGGTTGCCGGACTGATCGAGTGCCGTCACCTTGGCGCCAGCCAAGACAAGCTGGGCGGTCTTGCCGCCGGGTGCCGCGCAGAGATCGGCAACGCGCTTACCCTTCAAATCTCCCATAAGGCGCACGGGCATGCTGGCCGAAAAGTCCTGAACCCACCATTCCCCTTCGGCGAAACCGGGAAGCGCTGAAACCTGTCCTTCGAAAGAACCCAGACGCACACTGCCATTGGGCAACACGGTTCCATTCAGTTCCTTGGCCCAATGGTCCGGATCAGACTTCACCGTCACGTCGATCGATGAGGGAAGAAGCTGCGAGGCGGCGATGCGCGAGGCGGCCTCCTCACCGTAGGATTTCACCAGCCTGTTGTAGAACCAGTCCGGAAGAACCGGCACGGCCTCGATAGCAGCCGTGACCGCACCCTTTTCGCGACCGAGCCGGCGCAAGACAGCATTCACCAACTTGACGAAGCGCTTGTTGCGTGGATCGCGGTGCGCCTGTTCCACGGCCAGATCGACGGCGGAGTGATCAGGGACGTCAAGATAGAGCATCTGCGCGACCGCAACGACCAGAACATGATGCAGGGATCGCGCGCCTTGTGGCAGCGGTCCGTCCAACATCATCGAGATGGCGGTTTCAATCCTTGGCAGGTGACGGAGCGCACTGTTGACGATGGCTCGCACCAGTGCCCGATCGGCGAGATTGAGAGAACGATAGGCCGGGTTTCCGTGCTCGGCATCCATCATTCCATCGAGTGACGTCTTCTTGTCGATAACGGCGGAGATGATCTTAGCCGCCGCCATGCGGGCGGAAAGGCCCGGTTTCCATTCCCCGCCTGGCCCGCCAGCATCCGAAGACGCTGGCTTTGTCTTTTTGAATTTTGGCCGGGCAGGGGCGTTGGGTGATGTCAAGACCAGGGACCTTTGTGAGACGTATCAGTGCCACGCCCGGGACCAGTCGTCGGGACAGAGCGTGATTTGCGCACGGCCTTAGCACTTGTTGGCTCATACGTCGATGGTTGGCCGAAGCCTTGCGACATCTCATGAAGCGCCGCGATACGGTTTTCCGTATTGGGGTGCGTGGAGAACAGATTGTCCATCCGCTCCCCAGACAAGGGATTGATGATGAACATGTGCGCCGTCGCCGGATTGCGCTCTGCATCATTGTTATGGATGTGCTGAGCAGCACCGGCAATCTTCTGCAGGGCGGAGGCAAGCCACAGCGGATTGCCGCAGATCTCCGCGCCACGACGGTCGGCAGAGTATTCTCGCGTGCGGCTGATCGCCATTTGCACCAGCATGGCGGCGAGAGGCGCAACGATCATCGCAAGCAGAACGCCGATGAAGCCGAGCGGATGGTTGTTCTCCCGATTGCCGCCGAAGAAGAAGGCAAAGTTGCCCAGCATGGAGATGGCACCGGCAAGCGTTGCGGTGATCGTCATCGTCAACGTATCGCGGTTCTGGATATGCGCCAGCTCATGCGCCATGACGCCGGCGACTTCCTGCGGCGTCAGCATTTCCATAAGTCCGGTGGACGCCGCCACCGCTGCATTCTCCGGATTGCGACCCGTCGCAAATGCATTCGGCTGGGGGTTGTCATAGACATAGACCCTCGGCATTGGCAGTCCGGCATTCTGGGACAGATCCCTGATCATGTGAAAGAGCTCCGGCGCGTTGCGCTCATCCACTTCCTGGGCGCGATAGGCGGAGAGCACCATCTTGTCGGAGTTCCAGTAGGAGAACAGGTTCATACCGGCAGCAATTACCAAGGCGATCATCATGCCGCCCTTGCCGCCGATCAAAAATCCGACGCCCATGAACAGGGCCGTCATGAAGGCTAAAAGCATGGCCGTACGCATCAGATTCATCCAGCATCTCCGTCAAAAACGATGAAAAGACCCGCAAAGACTTATCAAAGCGGACAGTTTTCTATAATCTGGTTATGAGGAATTGCTTTTCAATATGCCGTGACGAGGGTGAAGCCCATGCAGAACGCCGATAACGATAATGCGAACGCGGACAGCAAAGTCCTTTCGCCTGCAGCCCAACGCGCATTGAAGGAAGCGGAAGAACGGCGCCGCAACGCAGAGCAGCTCAAGCTTCCACCTGAGACCGGTGGCCGCGGCGGCGCCGAGCCGGTCCGATTTGGCGATTACGAGATCAACGGACGCGCGATCGATTTCTGAGACGTTCTGTAGAAAAAGCGGCATCTTGTCAGATACCGCCGTAACGGCAGGCGCGGCTTAGCAATCGTTGATTGATGCGGCGGTGCAATCTCAAGACGTAGCTCTCGGCCTATTTTAGGCTGAAGCGTCACTCCTCCTCAGAAGTATCCCGTCCCCTGGATCCCCTCCTTTCAAACGCGAGAGAGGAGGCCGACGCATATTGCTTGGGAGGCGGTGTCTTCTGCCGGGGATTTCAGCCACCTCGCATCGGCTCAATAGGACCGGGGACAATTGGCATTGACGCTGATCGCTGGCCTGGAGATAGGATCTGGTGTGCTGACACACTCAGCCGATCCCTCATTGGCGTATAAGCAAGTCGCCCAATAAAGGCGACCTATGGAAAAATAATAAATATCAATAGCTTAGGGAGTCGCGCGACGTTGTTATCCGCGCTGCTCCAGAAGACGGCAAACGGCTTCAAGCTGCTCAAGCGTCTTGTAGTTGATCCGCACCTGTCCACCATTGCCCTTGTGGCTGATCGCTACGTCAAGGCCGAGGGCGTCCGACAGCGTCCGCTCCAGCGCGACCGTGTCAGAATCTTTCTCCGGCTTGCGCGCATGTACAGGATCGAGCTGGGATCGGATATCATTCTGCGCAATGCGCTCGGCATCGCGCACCGAAAGGCCTTTTGACACAATCGTCTTTGCCAGCGTGGTTGGATCAGACGTGGAGACGAGAGCCCTTGCGTGGCCCGCCGAAAGAGAGCCTTCCGACAGCATGTCGCGCACAGGATCAGGTAGCTTTAACAGGCGCAGGCTGTTGGCCACATGGCTGCGGCTCTTGCCGATAATCTCGCCAAGATCGTTTTGCGTATAGCCATGCTCGGCAATCAGCTGCTCGTAGCCCAGCGCTTCTTCGAGTGGATTAAGATCGGAACGCTGAACGTTCTCGACAATCGCGAGTTCAAGCGCCGTGCGATCATCGACGTCGCGGACGATAACCGGAACTTCGGTAAAGCCGGCGAGCTGCGCTGCGCGCCAACGACGTTCGCCGGCAATGATTTCAAAGCGGTTCTGCTCGACCGTGCGCACCACGACAGGCTGCACGATCCCGTGCTGCCGAATGGAGGCTGCGAGATCCTGGAGTTCGCTTTCATCAAAATGACGACGCGGATTGCGTGGGCTGCGCGCGATAAACTCGATCGGCACCGTTCGGTCGGCGCTGATTGCCCGCTGAGGCTCGCCCACCGGCAAGGGCTGATCCATCTCGCCGATCAAGGCTGCAAGACCGCGACCAAGGCGGCGCTTGGAGAGATCATCACTCATACTATACTCCATATCAATCTTGCAGTTCAGCAGCGCCTCAGGCAGCCCTGCGCAGCCGTTCTCTCTGAATAACCTCTGAGGCGAGCTGCAAATAGGCCTGGCTGCCGGCGCACTTCAAATCATACAGGATGGCTGGCTTACCATAGGATGGCGCTTCCGACACACGCACATTTCGCGGAATGAGCGTATGGTAAACCTTGTCACCTAGATGGGTGCGAACATCGTTGACGACCTGCTGCGCTAGATTGTTGCGCGCATCGAACATCGTCAACACGATACCCTGGATATCGAGACCAGGGTTCACGGTACCACGAATTTGGTTGACCGTATCGAGCAGCTGGCTAAGGCCTTCGAGTGCAAAAAACTCGCATTGCAGCGGCACTAGCACCGAATGGGCGGTCGCCATTGCGTTCATGGTCAGCAGATTGAAAGAGGGTGGGCAGTCCAGCAAAATGTAGGAATAGGCCATCGCTTCCGGACTACGCAACGCATTACGAAGCAAGAAAACACGGTTCGCCGCATTCGCGACTTCCATTTCGAAGCCAAGAAGATCCATTGTCGACGGAATAATATCGAGGTTTGGAACGGCTGTCGGCACCGCCACTTCAGCGACGCTGTTTGCGCCGACCAACAGGTCGTAGGACGATAGCTTTCTCTCTCTGCGGTCAATACCAAGGCCAGTGCTGGCATTACCCTGCGGATCGAGATCCACCACCAGAACACGCTCGCCAATGGCGGCAAGTGCGGTTGCCAGATTGATCGCGGTGGTGGTCTTACCCACACCACCCTTCTGGTTTGCTATCGTAATGATCCGGTTCTTATCAGACATGGTGAAGCACCTGGCTTTCAAAAATCAGCGCTTTGTCGACAAGTTGTGAATCTCGAGAACGACCGAGTCTTCATCGACTGCACTTCGATGTTTTAGCAGATCAAACGACCATCGACCACGGGCTTTCGTCACCTCCGCCTCATAATCCCGCCCTTTATTGAGATAGGCTTTGAGAAGATCGTTCTTCTGAGCCCAAGGATGGATATAGGAAAGGAGAAGGTCCAAGTCTGCCAAAGCGCGTGCCGATACGGCATCACATGGACCAATGGCCTCCGGTGCTGATTCAATCCGGAGGGGGTGAACTGTCCCGCGAGCGCCGGTTTCCGACAAAGCGACACGCAGGAAGGCAGCCTTCTTGTGATTGCTTTCGACAAGATGCACCCAGCCATCCTGGTGCTCCGCAAGGAAAATAGCGGTGATCAAACCTGGAAATCCGCCGCCGCTACCAAGATCGACCCAGGTTTGAGGCTTGGGCGCCAGTTGGAAAATTTGGGCACTATCAGCAACGTGCCGGGACCACAGATCTTTTAACGTTGAAGGAGCAACGAGATTCGTCGTTGCGTTCCATTTTTTGAAAAGCTCAACGAAATGTTCGAGCCGCTCCTGTGTTTCACGTGAAACACTTTGGCCGTTTAACGTCATAATGGGACTCGTCAAGGATGTATGCGGGTTTTCTCTGTTCGCGTATAAGTCCCTTTTTTCACCAAAGCAAGGATCAGCGAGATCGCTGCAGGCGTCATTCCATCGACTCGCCCCGCCTGGGCGATGTTGATTGGCTTCGCGGCAAGCAGCTTCTGCTTCAGTTCGTTTGAAAGGCCGGACAAGCTGCCGAAATCGAAATCTTCTGGTATCTGTCGGTCTTCGTCACGCTTGATGTCAATAATATCGGCGCTTTGGCGCTGCATATAAACCGCGTAACTCGCCTCAATTTCCAGAACGTCGGCAACGCGCGGAGCAAGTTCACCCAGAACCGGCCAGATTGGTTTCAACGCCTCAAGCGACATGTCGGGATAGGCAAGCAACTCGTAAGCACTGCGACGCTGACCATCCTGATTGAGCTTGAGGCCCTGCTTAGCAGCTTGAGTGGGAGTGATCGCCAACTCCTTAAGCAACGACCTGCCCTCATCGAGCGCATCGAGATATTCCGAGAACTTTTTTCCACGCTCCGATCCGACGATCCCCGTCTTCAGCCCGAGAGGCGTCAATCTGAGATCGGCATTATCGACACGCAGCGAGAGTCGATACTCAGCGCGTGACGTGAACATGCGATAAGGTTCGGTCACGCCCTTGGACGTCAGGTCATCGATCATGACCCCGATATAGGAGTCGGTCCGACTGAAAATGTGCGCATCGACGCCACCAGCAAGCCGCGCCGCGTTGAGACCGGCAACGAGCCCCTGAGCGCCAGCTTCCTCATAGCCTGTCGTTCCATTGATCTGACCGGCTAGAAAGAGGCCAGGGATCTTCCGGCACTCGAGAGAGGGCTTGAGTTCTCTTGGGTCTACATAATCATATTCGATTGCGTAGCCCGGCTGGAGAATATTTACGGTTTCAAGTCCCGGAATGGAATGGATGAAAGCGTCCTGCACATGCGCAGGCAGCGACGTGGATATGCCATTCGGGTAGACGGTGTGATCGTCAAGACCTTCCGGCTCCAAGAAGATTTGATGTCCATCGCGCTCTCCGAAACGAACGATCTTATCCTCAATCGACGGACAATATCGCGGACCCACACCCTCGATCTGACCGGAATACATGGCTGAGAGGTGAATATTATCCTGAATGATCTTATGGCTCTCAGGCGTCGTGCGCGTTACGCCACAATCAATCTGAGGATTGGTGATGCGATCCGTCATGAACGAGAAGGGAACGGGGTCTTCGTCCGGACCTTGCTTGTCCAAACCAGCCCAATCAATAGTTCGACCGTCGAGCCGGGCAGGGGTGCCCGTCTTCAGCCGTCCGAGCGTAAGACCCGCGCGTAAGAGGGTTTCAGAAAGTCCCATGGAGGGTTCTTCACCAACACGACCTGCTGGAATCTTTTCGGAACCGATATGAATAAGACCGCGGAGGAATGTCCCGGTGGTGAGGACGACGGCACGGCAAGCGACACGACGACTGTCCGCCAGAACAACCGCTGTGATCTCGCCATTTGTGATGTCGATATCGAAGGCATCTCCCTCGATAATATCGAGGTTTACGATGCTGGAGATTTCTCTCTGCATCGCCTCGCGGTAAAGACGGCGATCGGCTTGCGTTCTCGGCCCGCGGACAGCAGGCCCTTTCTTGCGGTTCAGCATGCGGAACTGGATGCCGCCAGCGTCGGCCACGCGGCCCATCAAACCATCAAGTGCGTCGATCTCTCGCACGAGATGGCCTTTGCCCAATCCGCCGATTGCAGGATTACAGGACATGACGCCGATCGTCTCACGCTTATGGGTAAGGAGCGCGGTGCGTGCGCCGTAACGCGCAGCTGACGCAGCTGCCTCGCTGCCTGCATGGCCACCACCGATGACGACGACATCATAAACCATCGAACTTCCAGCCTTGAACCGGGTGTGTCACACCCATTGTTTCACGTGAATCATTTACCGATGCAAAATTCTGAAAATATGACGCCGAGCAAATCTTCAACGTCAACCCTACCGGTGATCCGTCCTAGCGACGTAGCGGCAAGACGAAGATATTCGGAACGGATCGCCAATTCCATACCTTCTGATTTCAGCGCTTCCCTAACATACTCCAGCGTCTCTTCAAGTCGTTTTTTGTGTCGCGAGCGTGCGGGCATGAGGGTGGTAGCGGCTCCAACTCGCTGCTTGATCCGGTCGCAGATGGCGGCCTTTAGCAACTCCAGCCCGTAACCCGTCTTCGCAGAGATGAGAATACCGTCTTCTATGTTGGCCGATTGCGGAAGAAGGTCGGCCTTGGTGATAAGCGAAATCGCCTCGAAATTATTCTGAATATCCGATTGTTGCGGGGACGAATCGATATCGCGGAGGTGAAGAACCAAATCAGCGGACTGCGCCGTCATCTGTGCTCGTCGAATACCTTCCCTTTCGACCACATCCGTCGCATCACGCAGTCCCGCCGTGTCAAATAGCGTCACAAGATACCCATTGAGATCGAGATCGACGCTGAGAACATCTCGCGTGGTACCTGCGACATCCGTGACAATCGCCACATCACGCCCGCTCAACGCATTCATAAGACTGGATTTACCGACATTAGGCGCGCCCACCAAGGCAACTTTGAAACCATCGCGGATGATTTCAGAGCCTGATCCATGTGCCAAGTGGCTTGCGAGGTCTCTCTCGAGCTCCCCAACCTTAGCCCACACCTGAACGGCTACGGAATCCGGCACGTCGTCCTCATCGGCGAAATCGAGTTCCGCTTCGATCAATGCCCGGCAGCGGGTGAGCTGCGACGCCCAGCCGTCATAGAGGCCGGAGAGATGACCGCTGCTCTGCTCCACGGCCAAGCGCCGCTGCATTTCTGTTTCAGCCTGCAAAAGGTCCGCAAGGCCTTCGACTTCCACGAGATCCATCTTGCCATTGTCGAATGCCCGGCGGGAGAACTCTCCTGCTTCTGCCGGACGCACACCCTGCAGTTGGTCAAGGAGATTGAAGATCGCCGACACCACCGCTCGACTTCCATGGACCTGGAGCTCGACGCAATCTTCGCCCGTAAACGAGTTCGGCGCTGGAAACTGAAGCACGAGCGCTTGATCAATAACGCCGCTGTTTCGGTCACGAATCGTTTTGAGGGCTGCGTGACGGGGTGCTGGAGCGTGATCGCCTATGAGACTTCGCAGCGCCTCAATGGCATTGGGTCCGCTGATCCGGATGACGGCGACGCCAGCCGGTAGAGAGCCACTGGAGAGGGCATAGATCGTATCGCTTGACTGCGGCATGAAACTCTTCCAAAGCTCGTCATGCGACCTGTTTAGCGGTTTAAGGACGCACGCTACAAACGAAGGGCTGAAGCGAGGCGGCAATCGAGGTGATCGAACCCGCTCTAATGAAAATGGCCGCGCTCTGTTTAAGGAGCGCAGCCGAAGGTCGAAAGCATGGTCCGCACAAATGTGTGCAGCGGTTTTCCGATAACGCAAGAACCTGAAGCGTATGAGCGGATTGGAAACCTTACAAAACGCTTCAAGTCGGAATCCGGCTAAACGGATTACGTATTCATCGACTCGAAGAAGTCGCCATTGGTCTTCGTCTGCTTGAGCTTGTCGATGAGGAACTCGATGGCATCGGTGGTTCCCATCGGCGCCAGGATGCGTCGCAGCACGAAGATCTTCTGGAGATCCTGACGCGGAACCAGCAAGTCTTCCTTACGCGTACCAGACTTGAGGATATCCATGGCAGGGAAGATGCGCTTATCGGCAACCTTGCGATCAAGTACGATTTCCGAGTTACCGGTGCCCTTGAACTCTTCGAAGATGACTTCATCCATGCGGCTGCCGGTATCGATCAGAGCCGTTGCGATGATCGTCAGCGAACCGCCTTCTTCGATGTTACGGGCGGCACCGAAGAAGCGCTTGGGGCGCTGCAGAGCGTTGGCGTCGACACCACCGGTCAAAACCTTACCGGAGGAGGGGACGACCGTGTTGTACGCGCGGCCAAGGCGCGTAATCGAGTCGAGCAGAATGACGACGTCACGACCATGCTCGACAAGGCGCTTTGCCTTTTCGATGACCATTTCGGCCACCTGGACGTGGCGAACTGCGGGCTCGTCGAAGGTCGAGGATACGACTTCGCCCTTCACCGAGCGCTGCATGTCGGTCACTTCTTCTGGACGCTCATCGATCAGAAGAACGATGAGGTAACATTCCGGATGGTTCGCCGTGATCGAATGGGCAATGTTCTGCAGAAGAACCGTCTTACCGGTTCTCGGCGGCGCAACGATCAGTCCGCGCTGGCCCTTGCCGAGCGGAGCGACAAGATCGATGACGCGCGCGGAGAGATCCTTCGATGTTGGAACATCAAGTTCCATCTTGAAACGCTCATTCGGATAAAGCGGCGTCAGGTTATCGAAGTGAACCTTGTGGCGGATCTTTTCCGGATCGTCGAAATTGATCGTGTTGACCTTCAGCAGAGCGAAGTAGCGCTCGCCTTCCTTCGGTCCACGAATGGGCCCTTCAACCGTGTCGCCAGTCTTTAGCGAGAACCGGCGGATCTGGGAGGGTGAGATGTAGATATCATCCGGGCCTGGTAGGTAGTTTGCGTTTGCAGAGCGCAGAAAACCGAAGCCATCCTGAAGAACTTCGACAACGCCTTCCCCGATGATCTCGACATCCTGGCTTGCCAGCATCTTGAGAATAGCGAACATGAGCTCCTGCTTACGCATGGTGCTCGCATTTTCAACTTCCAGGGATTCGGCAAACGTCAGCAAATCGGTCGGAGATTTGCTTTTGAGTTCCTGTAGCTTCATTTCAGCCATGAAGAGAAAGACCGTCTTTAAAAATATGTGGGGGAGTGGCGTGTTCGCGAATCAGCTTCTGAGGTGCAACCGCAGCCATCTGAATAATTCACATGCCGAGAGATGAGTGGGCTGAAGATAGCGTTTCATGCCCGCCGCCGCAAGAGCAAAGCACCAATTCCGGGAAATTTATCGTGATCATAAGTTATCCGAAAGGTTTCACAACCACAAGTATGACTATTACGATCATCAATACCGTGGGCACCTCGTTCATCAACCGCCAGTGACGGGCAGGGCGCCTGTTCTCGTCTCGACCGAAGGCTTTTGCGCTGCGGCTGAAATAGACATGGGTCACAGTCAGCACGATAACGAGTGCGATCTTGGCATGCAGCCAGCCGCCACTGAAACCGTAAACGGACCAGGCAAGGTAAAGCCCCAACACCCAGGTGATCATCATTGCCGGGTTCATGATCAAGCGTATGAGCCGCTGCTCCATGACCTTGAAGGTTTCCGATTGTACCGAGCCGACGGGCGCATCCGTGTGGTAGATGAACAGCCGCGGCAGATAGAGCAGACCCGCCATCCAGGAAATGACCGCGATGATGTGCAGCGCCTTGATCCAGAGATAGGCATCCGCAGGATCGACATGGAGGACCAGCGCGATGAAGCCGACGAAGACGGCAAGCCCCACGCCTGCGCGAAGATAGGTCTTGCGGCCGGCTGTGGTTGACGTCTGCCTCTCTTCGCTCATCTTGCAGCTCCATGGGAGCGCACATGTGCCACCAGCCGCGTGACATTCTCAGGATCGGCCTGTGGCGTGATGCCGTGGCCGAGATTGAAAATTAACGGACCGTTCCCAAGAGCCTGCAGGATCGCATCGATGCCGTCTTCCAGGGGTTTGCCGCCGGCAATCATCAGCATCGGGTCGAGATTGCCCTGGACCGGGCCTTCCTTCTGCAAATCGCGGGCGAAGGAGAGCGGCACGCTCCAGTCGAGACCAATCGCATCGGCGCCGGTCTTCTGGCGGTAATCCTTCAGCAAGATGCCAGCGCCCTTGGCAAACGCGATGATGCGGGCATCGGGACGGCGCGCACGCACGGACTGGATGATACGAGCCACCGGCTTCACCGCGTATTCTTCGAACTCTTTCTCCCCCAGTACCCCAGCCCAGGAATCGAAAATCTGCACTGCGTTCGCGCCGGCATCCAGCTGCGCAACGAGATAATCCGCAGAGACCTCCGCCAGGAACGACAAGAGCTTTTCCATCGCCTGCGGATGCTGGTAGCCGAAGAGGCGTGCAGGGGCCTGGTCCGGTGTGCCGTGGCCAGCAATCATGTAGGTCGCAACCGTCCATGGCGCTCCACAAAAACCGAGCAGCGTCGTCTGTTGCGGCAATTCGGCGCGAAGCTTCCTCACGGTTTGGAACACAGGATCGAGGTGGTCGATGACATTCGACGGATCAAGGGCGTCAATCTCGGAGGCATTGATCGGGTCCATCTGCGGTCCCTTGCCTTCGGAGAAGAAGACATTCCGTTTCAAAGCATCCGGGATGACCAGGATATCGGAAAAGAGGATTGCGGCATCCAGACCGAAACGACGGATTGGCTGAAGCGTGACTTCGGTTGCAAGATCCGGATTGTAACAGAGATCCAAGAAACTTCCTGCGACCTTGCGCGTTTCTCTGTACTCCGGGAGGTATCGACCAGCCTGTCTCATAAGCCAAATCGGAGGAGGGTTCAACGTATCGCCGTTCAAAACCCTCATGACACTGCGGTCGATCATCTCGCCCAACTTTCTAAAAATAAAAACAAAGAGATTTAAAAGATTTTCTATTTCTTAGAGTCGGTGAGTAGCAAGGATTAAAAACTCTTAAGCTGATATGCCGCAGCTCACCCATCACCCCACCCGATGTGGATCAAACAGAACGCTTTTTCGAGCTAATTCTGAAAAATTCGATTTATCGAAGTAATTTCAAGGGTTTGAATGTCGCGATTGGAGTGCCGATCCTGTGGATAAGGCAGGAATGACGGAAGAGCATTTTTCCCTTCTCCCAGCAATTCACAGAGGCCCTTCAGCTTGCTACACAAAACCGGCAAGTGTGGATAAGTCGGCAGTTTTCCGCCAGGCCGGGCTCGCCGCCAACGCCGTCCCGGATCTGTCCAGCTTTATCAACAGGGAGAAGAAAACAGCGTGGAGAATAAAAAAAACTTCTTCCATCTGCACCTGATATCGGACTCAACCGGAGAGACTCTGATGTCGGCCGGTCGGGCTGTCTCGGCACAGTTTCATGCCTCCATGCCGATCGAGCATGTTTATCCGATGATCCGCAATCAAAAGCAGTTGCAGGCCGTGGTAGAGGAGATCGATCGCCAGCCGGGAATCGTGCTCTACACCATCGTCGATCAGCAGCTTTCCTCGTTTCTCGAAATCCAGTGCCACGCGCTTGGTGTCCCGTGCGTCAACGTGCTCGAGCCGATCATCGGCATCTTTCAGACCTATCTTGGCGCCACCTCGCGGAGGAGGGTCGGGGCGCAGCATGCCTTGAATGCCGATTATTTTGCGCGCATCGAGGCGTTGAACTTCGCCATGGATCATGATGATGGTCAGATGCCAGAACATTATGACGAAGCGGATATCGTCATCATTGGGATCAGCCGGACATCCAAGACACCGACGAGCATCTACCTGGCGAACCGCGGCATCAAGACCGCCAATATTCCCGTCGTTCCGAACGTGCCTTTGCCCGATAGCATCTATAAGGCCACGAAGCCTTTGATTGTCGGGCTGGTGGCGACGTCCGATCGGATATCGCAGATTCGTGAAAACCGGGAGCTTGGTGCGACCGGTGGTTTCGACAGGGGACAATATATCGACCGGGCGACGATCATGGAGGAGCTGAAATATGCGCGCGCGCTCTGCGCCCGCAACAACTGGCCCCTCATCGACGTGACGCGGCGCTCGATTGAAGAGACGGCAGCAGCGATCCTTGCTCTGCGCCAAAAGACACGATAGGCCGCCGTGCGTCGATTAGGCCGCTATAGGACGCGTCTCACATTTTGAATCAACGCATCGTGCTTTTCCGAAAATCGATTCCGATTTCCGAGCCGATGCTGTAATCCGATTTTCGCTATTCCTCGGAGACAGCCATGACGTCCGAACTTATTCTTGCCTCCGCCAGCGCCCCGCGCCAGATGCTGATGCGCAATGCCGGTCTTATATTTTCGAGCATTCCTGCGGAGATTGATGAGCGCGCCATCGATGCCAGACTGGAAGCGGAAGGTGCAACGCCTGAGACAATCGCGCTGGAATTGGCAAAAGCCAAAGCGATCGCTGTGAGCCACTTACACCCGGACGCTATCGTGATCGGCTCCGATCAGACGATGTCGCTTGGTACCAGGATCTACCATAAGGCCAAAGACATGGCCGAGGCCCGTTCCAATCTTCTCTCGCTTTCAGGAAAGACGCACAGACTGAACTGCGGTATCGCGATTGCGAAGGACGGTGAGATTTTGTGGTCTGCCGTGAGCATCGCGAAAATGACGGTGCGTGACCTCTCAGATGATTTCGTATTAGGCTATTTGGAGAAGGTAGGATCGCAGGTGCTTTCCAGCGTCGGCGCCTACCAGCTGGAGGGGGAGGGAATCCAGCTATTTAATTCCATAGAAGGCGACTACTTCACGGTATTGGGACTGCCGCTTCTTCCGCTGCTGGCGAAATTGAGGGAGCTGAAACTGATTGATGGCTGATTCACGTGAAACATTAACCAAAAAAGCGTTCGTGACCGGTTTCCCGGTCAAGCACTCGCGCTCACCACTGATCCATAACTTCTGGATCAAGCAATTTCAGATCGATGGGCTCTATGAGGCGGTAGAGCAATCGCCCCAGAATTTTCCGTCCTTTCTGGAATCGTTGAAGCGGTCGGACAGCGCCTATGTGGGGGGCAACGTCACCATTCCTCACAAGGAATCCGCCTACCGACTGGCCGACAGGCCGGATGAACTTGCCGATGAGTTAGGCGCTGCCAACACGATTTGGGTCGAGGAGGGACTGATCCATGCGACCAACACCGATGGCTTTGGTTTTGTGTCCAACCTTGACGATCGGCATAGGGGCTGGGACACCACGGACAAGGCCGTGGTTCTCGGGGCAGGCGGCGCGAGCCGCGCCGTAATCCAGGCCCTTCGCAATCGAGGAATCGCCGAAATCCATGTTGTCAATCGCACTGTTGAACGAGCGCAAGAGCTTGCTTACCGATTTGGGCAAACTGTCCACCCGCACTCCATGGATGCGCTTTTTGAAGTCTCGAATGGCTGCGGACTTTTCGTCAACACCACGTCGCTTGGCATGGATGGCACAGAGGCGCCCTTCATTGACTTTTCACCTCTCAACGCCAACGCCGTTGTCACGGACATCGTCTATGTGCCACTCAAAACGCCAATCCTGGAGATGGCAGAACAGCAGGGTTTTGCGACGGTCGATGGTCTGGGCATGTTGCTTCACCAGGCACGTCCGGGTTTTGAAAAGTGGTTTGGTAGAAAGCCAGGCGTGACCGAAGACCTCCGCTCGTTGATTATTACCGATATGGAACGCTACGCATGATCGTCATCGGTCTCACCGGATCTATCGGGATGGGAAAGACCACCACTGCAAAACTCTTTGCGGAGGAGGGCGTGCCGGTCTGCGATTCCGACGCGGTGGTGCACGATCTTTATCAAAACGAAGCGGTCGGTCCGATCGCCAATATTTTTCCGGACGCGGTCAAGGACGGTACTGTTGACCGCGATCGCCTCAGTACGATCCTGCGCGAGAATCCGGCTCAGTTTCCTGCGTTGGAGAACATCGTCCATCCACTGGTGCGCGCAAAGCAAGACACTTTCGTAGAAGCGCAAAGGGGGAACGGCGAGAGATTTGCGCTTCTCGATATTCCTCTGCTTTTCGAGACGAAAGCGGAGGCCCGCGTCGATGCCGTCGTGGTCGTCAGTTGCGCGGCAGAGATCCAGCGGCAACGGGTTTTATCTCGCCCGGGTATGACGGAAGAGAAATTCCAGATGATCCTTGCACGGCAGATGCCCGATGGGGAAAAGCGCAAGAAAGCCGATTTCCTCATTGATACCGGGCGTGGTATCGAAGACGCACGAACCCAGGTTCGCGCTGTGCTTGACGCGCTGCAAAAACGAAAAAGCTGATAAAGCCGAAGACACCTCAGTGCTTGGACGCTTTCACATTCAGATCAGAAAGGTAGCATTTCGATGCGCGAAATCATTTTCGATACGGAAACCACAGGTCTGGAATCCAAGTTCGACCGCATCATCGAAATTGGTGGCATCGAACTGATGAATCATTTCCCGACCGGGAGAAGCATTCACATCTACATCAACCCGGAAGATCGCAAGGTGCATCCGGACGCGCTTGCAGTGCATGGCATCACCGATGAGTTTCTGCAGGACAAGCCGAAATTTGCAGAGGTGGTCGACGAAATCCGCGCATTCTTCGAAGGCGCCCGCTGGGTGGCGCACAACGCGACCTTCGACATGGGCTTCATCAATGCGGAATTTGCGCGCCTCGGAATCGAGTCTGTATCGCCGGAATGGGTAACGGATACGCTGGCGCTAGCGCGACGGAAGCATCCGATGGGTCCCAATTCTCTCGACGCGCTTTGCCGCCGCTACGGTGTCGACAATTCCCGCCGCGACAAGCACGGAGCGCTCCTCGACTCCGAACTTCTGGCGGAAGTCTATATCGAAATGATCGGCGGCCGTCAGACGGCGCTCGGTTTCGGCTCCGCCTCGAAGACGCAGGCCTCGATGCAGGTGGACGATCAGCCCATGGCGCCGATGCAGCGCGAGCGATCCTTGCCGCCGCGGCTGGATGTCCAGGCCTTGGCCGCGCATGAAAAGCTTGTCCAGTCGATGGGCGACAAGGCGATCTGGAACAAGTATCGGCAGTCGCAGTGACATCGTCGCGCGCCGTTTCTCAAGACAATAAAAAACCCGGGTCTGCTGAACCCGGGTTTTTTATTGGCTGGCTACGATCCGATCAGTTCGGAACGGCTTGAACCTGAGAGCGGGCCTGTTCTTCGGCAACGCGCTGCGTGAACATCTGCGCGAAATCGATCGGGTCGATCATCAGCGGAGGGAAGCCGCCATTGCGGGTTACGTCGGCAATGATCTGGCGCGCGAAGGGGAAGAGAAGGCGTGGGCACTCGATGAAGAGAACCGGCAGCATGTGTTCCTGCGGGAAGCCGGTGATACGGAAAACGCCGCCATAGGTCAGTTCGGCAACGAAAAGAACCTTATCGCCGTCCTTGGCTTCTGCATTCAGCGTCAGCACCACGTCGAAATCGGAACCGGAAATCGGGTTCGCATTGACGTTGACGTTGATGTTGATAGCAGGCGCGCCATCACGAGCCTGAAGCGAACGCGGTGCACCCGGATTTTCGAACGAAAGATCCTTTGTGTACTGGGTCAGAATATTGAGAGACGGCGCTGCGCCGTTCTGTGCACCATTTTCAGTGGTCATGATATGCCTCGCAAAGTGAATGCCGTGAAAGCCGTCTATCATCTGGGCCGGAGGCTTACAACCCTCAGGACCCGGCTTGCCGGCTTAGGGTCTTGGTAGATCGCGGTCGTTGCGATCCGGCGACCAGGGGGAGTTGTTTGGCCCGTCGCGGTGAAAATCCTCTTCGTCGAGATCGACGACCTTGGATGATGCCGGACCCCGCGGATTGCTGCGAAAGCCGGTGCTGGCAAAATCCGCAACAATAATGTTCGGTTTGAAGACCTTCCAGAAGAAACTGCGCACCGTCGGCACGAGCAGCAGGAGCCCGATAATGTCGGTGATGAAGCCAGGAACGAAAAGCAGGATGCCTGCAATGACGCGCATGCCGCCATTGACAAGGGCCTCGGCTGGCTGCTCACCCGTGCGGCCGGCATTTTGCAGATTGCGCACCATGCCAAGGCCGCCATTGCGCAGAATGATCAGGCCCAGCATCGAGGTCAGGATGATCAGCGCAAGGGTTGGCCACAGGCCGATTGCCTTTCCGACCACGATGAAGCCAGCAATTTCCAGAATCGGCATCAGAAGGACGATGACCGGCAGCAGTGAGAAACGCATTTTATCAAGCCTTGCGTGTTATATCGTTGGCAGAAAACCAATCTTAGGGAACCGCCGATTGAATCTGCTTATTTGAAGATTGATCGGATGCAGACTATATGATGGTTCAACATTGGATTTAAATGGTGGTTTCGGTAAAAGATGGGCTCAAGTGACTTCATAACATTGTTTTTCCTTGTGGCAGCGGTGCTGATCTTTCTCCAACTGCGCAGTGTCCTCGGCCGCCGCACCGGCAACGAAAAGCCGCCTTTCGATCCGTTTAGCGCCCGTGAGGCCGCGAAAGTGCCGGTTGACGATAACAAGGTCGTTACCTTGCCGAAGCGCGGCGAGACCGACGAAAATCGCTTTGCTGCGGTGGACGCGGTTGCAGCACCGGGCACGGCGCTGAATGACTCGCTTCGCCAGCTTGTCGAAACCGACCCATCCTTCCAGCCGAAGGAATTCCTCAACGGCGCCCGGATGGCTTACGAGATGATCGTCATGGCTTTTGCCGATGGCGACCGGGATACCTTGAAGAACCTTCTCTCCAAGGACGTCTATGACGGTTTTGACGCTGCGATTACCGAGCGTGAAAAGCGCGGCGAAGTGGTGAAATCCACCTTTGTCGGCATCGAGAGAATCGAGATGACCCAGGCAGCGGTGCGTGACTCGGAAGAGCAGATCACGCTTCGCATCATCAGCCAGTTGATTTCCGCAACCTATGACAAGGATGGCAAACTGGTGGATGGCGACGCCGAAAACGTCTCGGAGGTCGATGACATCTGGACCTTCTCCCGCGATATCCGCTCGCGCGATCCGAACTGGAAGCTGATCGCAACCGAATCCGAAGCATGACCACGGGCGCTGATTTTCACCTGAAACAGGTGTCGTATAATGAACTGGAGGGCTGGGGGCAGGATGACCCTTCAGCCCTTTTTGCAGCAATGGGCGATATTGCGGCCCATCTCAACAAGGGCAAACCCTATCGCACCGCAAGCCTCGGCCTCACCGCGGAGGACCTGTCGGCGCTGCTGGAAAAGGCGAAGGGCGTAACGGTCAGCGAGCCGGAGCAAGCGAGGCGCTTTTTCGAGAAAAATTGCGTCCCCTTCAGAATTACGTTGCCGGATGACAAGCGCGGCTTCGTCACGGCTTTTTACGAGCCTGAACTTGAGGTCTCCGCTACTCGCGATGACGTCTGGAAATACCCGATCTACAATCGGCCGGACGACCTGATCGATCTCGACGACGACAATCGCCCATCACACATCGATCCTTACTACGCGTTTGCGTTGGAAAAGGACGGCCAGATCTCCGAATATCCGGATCGCCGCGCTATCGATCAGGGCTATCTCGAGGGACGAGGTCTCGAAATTGCTTACGCAAAATCCAAGGTCGATCTGTTCTTTGTTCATGTCCAAGGTGCCGCAAGGCTGCGCTTTACCGATGGGTCGTTAAAGCGCATCACCTATTCCGCCAAGGCGGGACATCGCTTCTCCCCGATTGGACGCCTGTTGCTGGATCGCGGGGAGCTCGATCCGGCTACCATCTCGATGCAGACCATTCGCCAATGGCTTCAGGATCATCCCGACCGGGTGGACGAGGTGCTCTGGCACAACCGCTCCTACATTTTCTTCCGCGAGGCAGCGGTGGAGGGGCTCGATCTTGGCCCGATCGCCGCGGCCAAGGTGCCATTGGTGGCAGGACGATCTCTGGCCGTCGATCGGCTGATCCATACCTTCGGCTTTCCCTTTTTCATTCAGTCTCAGAGCCTCACCCATCTTGATGACGGAAAACCCTTTGCACGCTTGATGTTGGCGCTGGATACGGGCTCTGCCATCGTCGGGCCGGCGCGCGGCGACATCTTCACCGGCTCCGGCGACGAGGCAGGCGAACTTGCAGGCACCGTGCGCAACCCGGCGGATTTCACTATACTCATTCCGAAAGAGGCTGCGGAAAGGTATTCGTGATGAAGGGTGGGCGCAAACTCGGCAAGGAGGAGCGTGTTCTCTGGGGGAAGGTCGCCCGGACGGCGCGACCCATTTCCGGCCGCATGGAAGAACTGCTGACCTTCGAGGATGTCGAAGGGGAGCCGGTTGCGTTGCCTCCCGTTCCCGCCGCCAAGCCCATACCGCCATTTCCGCAAATGATCGTCGAGCCGGTGCCCGATCTTTCCGCGCCCGGTGTGAAGAAGGACAGGGTTCATCACCCGTTGGAAAAACCGGTCAAGCGCAAGCTGACCCGCGGTCGCCTGGCCCTGGAGGCACGGATCGATCTTCACGGCATGTTCCAGAGCGAAGCGCATGCCGTCTTGCTGGACTTTCTCGTTCGGGCGCATGAACGAGGCCTGCGCCATGTCCTGGTGATCACCGGCAAGGGTCGGTCGATGGGGAGTGACGGTGCATTGAAGCGTGCGGTGCCGATGTGGTTCTCGAAGCCTGAATATCGCCATCTCATTTCCTCCTATGAGGATGCGTCCATGAACCATGGCGGGGACGGCGCGCTCTATGTGCGGCTGTCGCGCAGACGCGGAGACAAGACGTGACACCTTTTGCCGAGGCGGTCCGGCGGCTGCGAGAGCAGAAGGGTGTGACCCAGAAAGAGATGGCGCGCGCAATCGGCGTTTCGCCTGCCTATCTCTCGGCCCTGGAACACGGGAAGAGGGGAACACCCAGCTTCGATCTGTTGCAGCGGATTTCCGGCTACTTCAATATCATCTGGGATGATGCCGACGAATTGTTCCGCCTAGCCGGTACGTCGGCACCGCGCGTCATCATCGATACTGTTGGTCTTCCCCCGGAATATACGGCTTTTGCCAACACTCTTGCGCGCGATATTCGCAAGCTGGCTCCGACTGTGATAGACGAATTGTCAGCCGTGCTGCAAAAAGGCCGTTCTTGTGACTGAAAGTCGCGCTATCCCCTGCTTTATCGAGGGTTTGAGGGGCGCAGACTTTGGATATCGGGGCGGAATTCCTATAGTCGGTCAACCGGATTGAAAGTGATTCGCTGCGACTGCGCGCCCGAAAAAAGGTACGCTTTGGCAGCGCCCATTGGAAAGAATGCTTATGACTGAAACACCGTCGAGCGAAACCAGCGTGAATACGGAATATGGAGCCGATTCGATCAAGGTTCTCAAGGGCCTTGATGCTGTGCGCAAACGCCCCGGCATGTATATCGGGGATACTGACGACGGATCCGGCCTTCACCACATGGTCTACGAAGTGGTCGACAACGCCATCGACGAAGCGCTGGCGGGTCATGCCGATCTCGTCACCGTCACCTTGAACGCCGATGGCTCCGTCACTGTCACGGATAACGGCCGCGGCATCCCGACCGACATTCATACCGGCGAGGGCGTCTCCGCTGCCGAAGTGATCATGACGCAGCTCCATGCCGGCGGCAAGTTCGACCAGAATTCCTACAAGGTGTCCGGCGGTCTGCATGGTGTGGGCGTCTCGGTCGTCAACGCTCTGTCTGTCTGGCTGAAGCTTCGCATCCGCCGCAACAGCAAGGTGCATGAAATCACCTTCACCCATGGCGTCGCGGATAAGCCACTGGAAGTCATCGGCGAGTATGAAGGCCGCTCCGGCACGGAAGTCACCTTCCTTGCAAGCACCGACACCTTCACCATGACCGAGTATAATTACGCCACGCTCGAACATCGCCTGCGCGAACTCGCCTTCCTCAATTCCGGCGTTCGCATTCTGCTGACCGACAAGCGCCACTCCGACATCAAGCAGGAAGAGATGGTCTATGATGGCGGTCTCGAGGCCTTCGTGCGCTATCTCGACCGCGCCAAGAAGCCGCTGGTGGATAAGCCTGTCGCCATTCGTGGCGAAAAGGATGGCATCACGGTGGAGGTCGCCATGTGGTGGAACGACAGCTACCACGAAAACGTGCTCTGCTTTACCAACAACATTCCGCAGCGCGATGGCGGCACGCATATGGCGGGCTTCCGTGGCGCGCTGACGCGTCAGGTCACTTCCTATGCCGACAGCTCTGGTATCACCAAAAGGGAAAAAGTCTCGCTGCAGGGCGAAGACTGCCGCGAAGGACTGACCGCCGTTCTGTCGGTCAAGGTGCCGGACCCGAAGTTCTCCTCCCAGACCAAGGACAAGCTTGTTTCGTCCGAAGTCCGCCCGGTCGTCGAAAACCTCGTCAATGAAGCGCTCAGCACCTGGTTCGAAGAGCATCCGACGGAAGCGAAGATCCTTGTCGGCAAGGTGGTGGAAGCCGCCGTTGCCCGTGAAGCCGCTCGTAAGGCACGTGAACTGACGCGCCGCAAGGGTGCACTGGATATCGCCTCGCTGCCGGGCAAGCTTGCGGATTGCTCCGAACGCGATCCGGCCAAATCCGAGCTTTTCCTCGTCGAGGGTGACTCCGCTGGTGGTTCTGCCAAGCAGGGACGCTCGCGTGAAACGCAGGCCATCCTGCCGCTGCGTGGCAAAATCCTCAACGTGGAACGTGCCCGCTTCGACAAGATGCTGTCCAGCCAGGAAATTGGCACGCTGATCACGGCGCTGGGCACCTCGATCGGCAAGGACGAATTCAACGCAGACAAGCTGCGCTACCACAAGATCATCATCATGACCGATGCTGACGTGGACGGCGCCCATATTCGCACCCTGCTTCTGACCTTCTTCTTCCGCCAGATGCCGGAACTGATCGAACGCGGTCATCTCTATATCGCCCAGCCGCCGCTCTATAAGGTGACGCGTGGCAAGTCGGTCCAGTATCTGAAGGACGAAAAGGCGCTGGAAGATTACCTCATTTCCATGGGTATCGAGGAAGCGTCGCTGACCCTCGGCTCCGGCGAAGTGCGCGTCGGCGAAGATTTGCGGGAAGTCATTGCAGACGCCGTTCGCATGCGCTCGCTGATCGACGGCCTTCACTCCCGTTACAATCGTTCGGTCGTGGAACAGGCGGCGATTGCGGGTGCGCTCAATCCGGAATTGTCAGCAGACGCGAGCCAGGCGGAAGCCACGGTCGCGGAAGTCTCCCGCCGTCTGGACATGATTGCAGAAGAAACCGAGCGTGGTTGGTCCGGCGAGGTCCTGGCCGACGGCGGCCTGCGTTTCCAGCGCATGGTACGAGGCGTCAAGGAACTCTCCACAATCGACATGGGCCTTCTCGGTTCTGCAGATGCCCGCCACATCGACCAGTTGGCGGCACGCAGCCGCGACGTTTATGCGACCGTCCCCGTTCTGCAACGCAAGGAAGGAAGCCTTCAAATCTCCGGCCCGCGCGCTCTCCTTGAGGCCATCTTTGCCGCAGGACGCAAGGGCCTGTCCATGCAGCGCTACAAGGGTCTCGGTGAAATGAACGCCGAACAGTTGTGGGAGACGACGCTGGACGCCAATGTCCGCTCGTTGCTGCAGGTCAAGGTCCCTGATGCGACCGATGCAGACGGACTGTTCTCCCGATTGATGGGCGACGAAGTGGAGCCACGACGCGATTTCATTCAGGAAAACGCGCTGAGCGTCGCGAACCTCGATATCTGATTTTGCTGTGGATCGTGTTGCTGCGCGATTCACGTGAAACAGTTTTTTAAGAAACCCGGCTTCGATGCCGGGTTTTTTGTTGCGATGGGAAGGTCAATCAACCGTTTTTGCTAAAGCATCGCCCGAAAATCGGGCTGGATTTTCGGAAAGCACGATACGTCGATTCAAAAGGATAAAGCGCCGTGCGTCCCATCGGAAGCACGGCGCTTAGGTTTGAGAATGAAGCGGGAGCGCGCGGGAGAATCCGGCTAACACCCCACATGTGTTACAGGGCGTCAGTCCGCCTTGCCCGTGAACTTGCCTTCGAACGCGATATCCGACAGCGGAAGCCTCTTGCTCGGGACTTCGCGTTCTGCGAGGTCATCGGGAAGCGTGCTTTTATGCGCAATCTTGCCGATCGCGACCACGGCCTCCACGACATAGCCTTCCGGAACATCCAGTTGCTCGACGATCTTGTCCTTGAAGATGCCGGCCATACCATGGGCATGGTAGCCGAGCTTATGTGCCTGCATGGCCAGAGCAAACCAAGCGGCGCCTGCGTCGAACGAATGTGTCGTCGCTGGCTTCTTTTCACCGTCGCGGAGATTGTAGGTGCGCGACAGAATGACGATCAGGGCAGACGCATTCTTGGCCCAGCGCTGATTTCCTTCCATCAGCAAGCCGACAAATCCGTCCCACTCCTGAGATCCATTCAGCCCATAGACGAAGCGCCAGGGCTGCTGGTTGGAAGCCGATGGTGCCCAACGCGCAGCATCCAGGATCGTCAACACGTCGCCCTTCGGCATTGGGTTTCCGTCATAGGCGCGGGGCGACCAGCGATCCAGAAAAAGAGGATCGACGGGATAATCTGTGTCACGAGAATTGCTGGTCGTCATGATCTGTCCTTATCAACAGAGGAGAAAGGCTGACATGATCGTATTTTTTTGGCCTCTTCATGGTCAAGGGGTGACAAGGATAAATAGTTCGTTCATATATGCATCATCTTGTCTGACAACTGGGAGAGATCCATGAAACTGATGCGCGTCGGTCAACCCGGCCACGAAAAGCCCGCCATTCTCGACGCGGAAGGTAAAATCCGCGATCTCTCCGCACATGTGAAGGACATTGGCGGCGACGCGATTTCGCCGGAAGGCCTCAAGAAGATCGCGGCGCTGGATCTTTCCACGCTTCCGGTTCTGACTGAAGACCGTATTGGCGCTTGCGTTGCCGGAACCGGCAAGTTCATCTGCATCGGTCTCAACTTCTCGGACCACGCCGCGGAAACGGGTGCCGCCGTACCGTCCGAGCCTGTCATCTTCATGAAGGCAACGTCGGCCATCGTTGGTCCGAACGACAATGTCGTCATTCCACGCGGCTCCGAAAAGACCGACTGGGAAGTCGAACTCGGCGTTGTTATTGGCAAGACCGCAAAATACGTCTCGGAAGCCGACGCGCTGGACTATGTCGCGGGCTACTGCGTCTCGCATGACGTGTCAGAGCGTGCCTTCCAGACGGAGCGCCAGGGCCAATGGACAAAAGGCAAATCCTGCGACACCTTCGGCCCGATCGGCCCATGGCTCGTCACGAAGGATGAGATCGCCGATCCGCAGAACCTCGGCATGTGGTTGAAGGTCAACGGTGAGACCATGCAGAACGGCTCCAGCAAGACCATGGTCTATGGTGTTGCCAATGTCGTGTCCTATCTCAGCCAGTTTATGTCTCTGCATCCAGGCGACGTCATCTCCACCGGCACGCCTCCGGGTGTCGGTCTCGGCATGAAGCCACAACGCTTCCTGAAAGCCGGCGATGTGGTTGAGCTTGGCATTGAAGGTCTGGGCTCCCAGAAGCAGACCTTCGTCGCTGACATTTAAATCCGAATACGTTGATCCCTGTCCTCATGGGTGAGGGCAGGGATCAACCACAAAGCTGAGCTACATACCTCGGCCACGATCGCCATCCGCACGTTATTTTGTGCAACTGCGAAAAGATGCTAGACTGTCACAAAAGACGACGATGACGACGGGAGGCGTTTATTCGTGTTCTACCATCTTTACGAAATGAACCATGCGGCCATGGCACCCTTGCGGGCCGGGGCCGACCTGATGCGCCAGGCGTGCAACAATCCTCTCAATCCCTTGTCCAACACGGCATTCGGCCGCAGCCTCGATGCGGGTTTCGAGGTCTTCGAGCGTTTGACGCGTCGCTACGGCAAGCCTGAGTTTGGTATCTCAAGCACAGACATCGATGGCAAGACTGTCGATGTCGTGGAAGAGGTTGTCTGGACGAAACCGTTTTGTCGCCTGATCCACTTCAACCGATTATTTCCGGAAGAACGACCAGCTGATCCGAAGATCGTGCTGGTGGCACCCATGTCCGGTCACTATGCCACGCTTCTGCGCGGTACGGTCGGTGCGCTTCTGCCCCACGCGGATATCTACATCACCGACTGGATCGATGCCCGCACCGTTCCGTTGACGGAAGGCCGCTTCGATCTGGATGACTACATCTCCTACGTCATCGAGATGCTGCATCATCTGGGAGAGGGGACCCATGTGGTCGCCGTCTGCCAGCCATCGGTTCCGGTTCTGGCGGCCGTGGCGTTGATGGAGGCGGATCAAGACCGCTTCGCGCCTGCTTCCATGACGCTGATGGGTGGACCGATCGATACGCGCATCAATCCCACGGGCGTCAACGAGCTGGCGAAAGCCAAGCCGATCGAATGGTTCCGCGACAGTGTTGTTATGCCGGTTCCGTGGCCGCATCCCGGCTTCGGGCGTTCCGTCTATCCGGGCTTCCTGCAACTCTCGGGCTTCATGTCCATGAACCTCGACCGGCACATGACCGCGCATAAGGATTTCTATCTGAACCTTGTGAAGAACGACGGCGATTCGGCTGAAAAGCATCGGGAGTTCTACGACGAATATCTTGCCGTCATGGACCTGACCGCCGAATTCTACCTCCAGACGGTCGAGACCGTCTTCATCGAGCATGCTCTTCCGAAGGGTACGATGATGCACAGGGGCAGGGCGGTCGATCCGGCTGCCATCCGCAATGTCGCGCTTTTCACCGTGGAAGGAGAGAATGACGACATTTCCGGTGTCGGCCAAACGAAAGCGGCGCATGATCTTTGCCAGAACCTGCCACAGGAAAAACGGCGCCATTACATGCAGCCGGATGTCGGCCATTATGGCGTCTTCAACGGCTCACGCTTCCGCAACGAGATCGTTCCGCAGATGGTGGCCTTCTTCCAGGAGCATCAACGCCAGCAATAAAGGAGCGGATGGCTTTTGAAGGCGGAAAGCGCTATGACGGCGTCATGTTTTCGCTGCTTCGAAAGTCCCTGAAATCGACCTCGTCCCGCAAACCGGCGCTGACCCAGCGCACGGTTGAGGTTGGCGGTCGGCATGTGCCGATCTCCATCAAGGAGAACCAGCGGGCGACGCGCATCACGCTGCGTATCGAACCGGGCGGAAAGGCGTTGAAGCTGACGATCCCCTATGGCCTCCATCATGCGCAGGTCGATATGTTTCTCGATCGTCATCAGGGATGGCTTGAAACCAAGTTTGCCAAATTTTCTGCGCCGACGGGAATGAGCGACGGGGCGTCCATTTCCGTCCGTGGCACGCTCCATACGATCCGGCACACAGGCTCGATGCGCGGCGTAACCCAGATCGCCCGCGACGAGGACGGTCAGCCTGTGCTGAAGGTCAGCGGATTGCCTGAACACACAGGCCGTCGCGTCGCGACCTTTCTGAAAAAGGAAGCCCGCGCCGATCTCGAGCGACTGGTTGCAATCCACGCCAAGACAGTCGGAAGGCCGGTGCGCTCGATCTCGATGAAGGATACGCGCAGCCGCTGGGGATCCTGTTCACATGAGGGCAACTTGAGTTTCTCCTGGCGCATCGTCATGGCGCCTGAAAGCGTGATCGATTATCTTGCGGCGCACGAAGTGGCACATCTGAAAGAAATGAACCACGGACCGAAATTCTGGGCACTCTGCAAGAAGCTCTGCCCGGAGATGGACAAGGCCAAGGCCTGGCTGAAGCAGAATGGCTCTCAACTGCATGCCATCGACTTCGAGTAAGCCACGATTGCAGGTTTGGATTCACGTGAAACATGCTTTAGCCGACCCTCTTTGCCCGCATTTTGGCTCGACTCACACGCCATTTCATGTCACGTCCCAGTCATGAAAAGTGCCAGTACTCCGGACATCAAGATTTGCGGGCTGAAAACGCCGGAAGCCGTCGAACGCGCGGTTCGGCGCGGGGCGACGCATATTGGTTTCATCTTCTTCGAGAAGAGCCCGCGCAACATCGAACCGGATATTGCCGGCAAGCTGGCAGACCCGATTCGCGGCAGCGTCAAGATCGTCGCCGTCACCGTCAATGCCGATAATGACGAGCTGGACGAGATCATCGATCTGCTGAAACCCGATATCCTCCAGCTCCATGGCAGCGAGAGCCCGGAGCGCGTGCTGAGCGTCAAGGCACTCTACGGCCTGCCGGTGATGAAGGCTTTTTCTATTCGTGACGCCGATGATCTCGCCAAGATCGATCCCTATATCGGGATCGCGGACAGTTTTCTTTTCGATGCCAAGGCGCCGGCGGGATCTGAACTGCCGGGAGGCAATGGCGTCTCCTTTGACTGGAGCGTTCTGCATTCTCTTGACGAAGGCGTAAATTACATGCTTTCCGGGGGGCTGAACGCCGATAACGTCGCTGAGGCTCTGGCAAAAACCGGGGCAGGTGGACTGGATGTATCCTCGGGTGTGGAAAGCGCGCCGGGTGTAAAGGATTTGGCCAGGATCGACGCATTCTTCGATGCGGTTCGGTCGGCAAGGCTATAGGGAGTTTGAAAGTGAACGAAACGCTGAAACCCAACTCGTTTCGCGCCGGTCCCGACGAGGACGGACGCTTCGGTATCTACGGAGGCCGCTTCGTTGCCGAGACGCTGATGCCTTTGATCCTCGACCTGCAGGCCGAGTGGGAAAAGGCCAAGGACGATCCGGAGTTCAAGGCGGAGCTTGAACACCTCAACACTCACTATACCGGCCGTCCAAGCCCGATCTATTTCGCCGAGCGCCTGACGGCTGAACTCGGCGGCGCGAAGATCTATTTCAAGCGTGATGAGTTGAACCACACCGGTTCGCACAAGATCAACAACTGCCTTGGCCAGATCCTTCTTGCCAAGCGTATGGGCAAGACCCGCATCATTGCCGAAACCGGTGCCGGTCAGCATGGCGTCGCATCTGCAACAGTCGCCGCACGCTTTGGCATTCCTTGCGTGGTTTACATGGGCGCGACCGATGTGGAGCGCCAGGCGCCCAACGTGTTCCGCATGAAGCTTCTTGGTGCCGAAGTAAAGCCGGTGACGGCAGGCCACGGCACGCTGAAGGACGCCATGAACGAGGCACTGCGTGACTGGGTCACCAATGTCGACGACACCTATTACATGATCGGCACGGCGGCTGGCCCGCATCCCTATCCGGAAATGGTGCGCGAGTTCCAGTCGGTTATCGGCAAGGAAGCGCGCGAGCAACTGTTGGCACTCGAAGGCCGTTTGCCGGATATGCTGGTCGCAGCCGTGGGCGGTGGCTCCAACGCCATCGGCCTGTTCCATCCGTTCCTGGATGATGCGAGCGTGAGAATCGTCGGCGTCGAAGCGGGCGGCAAGGGTCTGGATGGCGAAGAGCATTGCGCGTCGCTGACAGCCGGTTCGCCGGGCGTCCTGCATGGTAACCGTACCTACCTGCTTCAAGATAGTGACGGCCAGATCAAGGAAGGTCATTCCATCTCCGCTGGCCTCGATTATCCGGGCATCGGCCCTGAGCATTCCTGGCTGAAGGATGCCGGTCGCGTCGAATATGTGCCGATCATGGACAATGAAGCGCTTGACGCCTTCCAGATGCTGACGCGCACCGAAGGCATCATTCCAGCGCTTGAGCCGAGCCATGCGCTGGCCGAAGTCATCAAGCGCGCGCCGAAGATGGGCAAGGACGAGATCATCCTGATGAATCTCTGCGGTCGCGGCGACAAGGATATTTTCACGGTCGGTAAAATTCTGGGAATGGGACTCTGATATGACTGCACGTATGGACAAGCGCTTTGCCGATCTGCGTGCGCAAAATCGTCCGGCCCTCGTTACCTATTTCATGGGCGGCGATCCTGATTTCGAAACCTCGCTCGGCATCATGAAGGCATTGCCGGACGCCGGTGCCGATGTCATCGAGCTTGGCATGCCGTTCTCCGATCCGATGGCCGACGGCCCGGCAATCCAGATGGCCGGACAGCGGGCGCTGAAAGGTGGTCAGACGCTGGCGACCACGCTCGATCTCGCACGCGAATTCCGCAAGCAGGATGATGAAACGCCGATCGTGTTGATGGGTTACTACAATCCGATCTACATCTACGGCGTCGACAAGTTCCTGGACGACGCGCTCTCAGCCGGCATCGACGGACTGATCGTGGTCGATCTGCCGCCGGAAATGGATGACGAATTGTGCATCCCGGCTGTTCAGAAGGACGTCAATTTCATCCGTCTGGCAACGCCGACAACCGATGAAAAGCGTCTCCCGACCGTTCTGCGAAACACGTCGGGCTTCGTCTATTATGTCTCGATGAACGGGATCACCGGTTCTGCCCTGCCCGATCCGTCGACGATTTCCGGTGCTGTCGAGCGGATCAAGGCGCATACCAATCTGCCCGTCTGCGTTGGCTTCGGCGTCAAGACGGCCGATCATGCAAAGGCAATCGGTGCGGTTGCCGATGGTGTCGTGGTCGGTTCGGCCATCGTCAACCAGATCGCGCTCAGCCTCACCAAGGATGGCAAGGCGACGAATGACACTGTGCCGGCGGTAACAACGCTGGTAAAGGGCCTCTCGACAGGCGTGCGCGCTTCGCGTGCATGACATCGAGGCGATCTCAGATCGTGACCGACTTGAAATCGCCATGCTGATTTTGAATGTAAGACAAGACGAGCGGAATTTGGTTGAAACCGCAGCGATGCGTCGCCATTCCGCTCAACTGCTGCCGAAGGATCATCGGTTCAGCGCGGACAGTCAGGAGTAAAGAACGTGAACTGGATTACCAATTACGTACGCCCGCGGATCAATTCCATGCTGGGCCGCCGGGATACCCCGGAAAATCTCTGGATCAAGTGCCCGGAAACCGGCGAAATGGTCTTTCACAAGGATCTGGAAGAAAACAAGTGGGTCATTCCCGCGTCCGGCTTCCATATGAAGATGCCCGCAAAGGCACGCCTTGCCGACCTGTTCGACGACGGCGCCTATGAGGCATTGCCGCAGCCGAAAGTGGCGCAGGATCCGCTGAAGTTTCGCGATTCCAAAAAGTACTCCGATCGTCTGCGCGACAGCCGCACCAAGACCGAACAGGAAGACACGATCCTGGCGGGCGTCGGCAAGCTTCAGGGCCTGAAAATCGTCGCCGTCGTGCATGAGTTCCAGTTCATGGGCGGCTCGCTCGGCATTGCCGCAGGCGAGGCGATCGTCAAGGCTTTCGAGCGCGCCATCTCCGAGCGCTGCCCGCTCGTCATGTTCCCGGCCTCTGGCGGCGCGCGCATGCAGGAAGGTATCCTGTCGCTGATGCAGCTTCCGCGTACCACGGTTGCCGTCAACATGCTGAAAGAAGCAGGCATGCCCTATATCGTGGTTCTCACCAACCCGACCACGGGCGGTGTCACTGCGTCCTACGCCATGTTGGGCGATATCCATATTGCCGAACCCGGCGCTGAAATCTGCTTCGCCGGCAAGCGCGTCATCGAACAGACGATCCGCGAAAAGCTTCCCGAGGGATTCCAGACGTCGGAATATCTCCTGGATCACGGCATGGTGGACATGGTTATCGATCGCCACGCTATCCCGGATACGCTTGCCAACCTCCTGAAGATCATGACGAAGGCACCGGCCAGCACCTCCAAGGATATTCTGCCTATCGCTGCCACGGCCTGACGCATTCAAACACGCTCCGGAGGGGTGGATGACGGATATGACGAAGCCTGACATGAGCGAGGCGGAACGCATCATCGAAAGATTGATGCAGCTTCACCCCAAGGGCTTCGATCTGTCGCTGGACAGGATAACCCGCCTCCTCGAAAAGCTTGGCAACCCGCATAAGCGCCTGCCGCCCGTCATCCATGTGGCGGGCACCAATGGCAAAGGCTCTGTCACGGCCTTCAGCCGTGCGCTTCTGGAAGCCGCAGGCCTGGCCGTTCACGTCCACACCTCGCCTCATCTGGTAAACTGGAATGAGCGCTACCGTATCGGCGTCGCCGGCGCTCCTGGTCGGCTGGTGGACGATGCCATGCTTGCCGATGCCTTGGCCCGAGTGGAAGCCGCCAATGACGGCCAGTATATCACCGTTTTCGAAATCCTGACCGCCGTCACCTTCGTGCTCTTTGCCGAGCAGCCTGCCGATGTGGTCGTTCTGGAAGTGGGTCTTGGCGGTCGTTTCGATGCGACCAATGTCATTTCCAATCCGGCCGTCTCGGTCATCATGCCGATCTCGCTCGACCATCAGGCCTATCTCGGCGATCGCGTCGAACTGATCGCGGCGGAAAAGGCAGGTATCATGAAGACCGGCTCGCCGGTCGTCATCGGCTACCAGGAATACGACGCAGCACTCGATGTACTGATCGCCACCGCTGAGCGTCTGAAATGCCCGACAGCCATCTATGGTCAGGATTTCTCTGCGCATGAAGAACATGGCCGCATGGTCTATCAGGACGAGTTCAGCCTCGTCGATGCGCCGCTGCCGCGCCTTCCTGGCCGCCATCAGCTGGGCAATGCCGCCGCTGCCATTCGCGCCGTCAAGGCTGCCGGTTTCAGCGTCACCGATCGCATGATCGAAAAGGCCATGACATCGGTTGAGTGGCCGGGCCGCCTCCAACGCGTCACCCGCGGTCGCATCTTCGATCTCGCGCCAAAGGGCAGCGAAATCTGGATCGATGGCGGTCATAATCCAGGTGCTGGCGAGGTTATTGCCGAAGCCATGGCCGGTTTCGAGGAAAAGAGTGCTCGGCCGCTGGTGCTGATTGCGGGCATGATCAACACCAAGGATCAGGTCGGCTACTTCAAGGCCTTCGCCGGTATTGCCGAATATGTCTTCACCGTACCGATCCACGGCTCAGATGCAGCGATCGACCCCGTCGTTCTGGCCCATGCTGTCTTCGACGCGGGCCTGACGGCAGCGCCGACAGCCTCCATCGAAGAGGCTTTAGAGGAATTGGCAAAGCGCCTCGACCCGGCGAAGCCCGCACCTCGCATCCTGATCGGCGGATCGCTCTATCTCGCCGGGAATGCGTTGGCGCTGAATGGCACACCGCCACAATAATCGCGAAGGCATCACGCAACCGACGACCAAGAAAAAAGCCCGGCAGAACCGGGCTTTCTTTTTAATCTTGCTATCGCAAACGATCAGGCGGCGCTGGAAATCCAGGCGGAGAGCGCGGTCTTGGGAGCGGCACCGACCTTGATATCGGCAACTTCGCCGCCCTTGAACATGGCGAGCGTCGGGATGGAGCGAACGCCGAACTGAGCAGCGAGCTCAGGGTTTTCGTCGATGTTCAGCTTTGCGACCTTCACCTTGCCAGAAAGTTCCGTAGCGATCTCTTCGAGGCTCGGGGCAATCATCTTGCACGGGCCGCACCACTCGGCCCAGAAGTCTACGACGACTGGCTCAGCGGATTCGAGAACTTCAGACTGGAAGTTGGAGGTATCGACTTTCACGGTAGCCATAATTGGCTCTCCTTTCAGTGAATCTGTTCGGCATTCATGTGATGCGGGGGATGGGCATTTTCAATGTCCGGTATCTCACTTTGTCGAGATTGCGGCAAGGGCTTGTGACAGCGCTTCGTCCGTGAGCGTCACGAAGGACGCGTTCTCCGTATAGACGAGCGCGCAGGTGAAAGCCTTGTCCGGGTAGAGCGGCTTCAGAATCTCGCGATAGATCGCAAGCTGTGCGATATGGGCGAAGGGAATGGTGTTCTCATTGGCCGGGGGTATCCGGTTGGTCTTGTAATCCACCAGAATGACGCGTTCCCCGTCCACCGCCAAGCGGTCGATTCGGCCGGAAACGGCAAAATCCTGCCTTCCCAGGCGCAACGTTCCCATGATCGAAACCTCCGCTCGGCTATTGGCAGAGAAGGCAGACTGGATGGCTGGTTCGGAAAGAACGGCGAGCGTGGTGCGGATCAATCTCTCGCGTTCAAATTCCGGCCAGTAGCGCGCGGCACGCTCCGCATAGCGACGGGCGGCATCTTCCCGCTGATCCTCGGGATAGTCCGGCAGCGTCTGCAGCATCCGGTGCACAAGGCGCCCACGTTGCAGTGCAAGGCCGGAAGCTATCTCCGGTTTGGTAAAGAGCGGGGAGGACACGACAAGGTCATCGGCACCGTCATCGATGATCGTTCCCGCGCCGGACGGGCTGAGCGGCCGGGGAAGGGCAGGTGCCGGTGGCAGTGGTTGCATCAGCGAGGCGGGAAATGCTTCTGGCGCAGCACTCGACGGGGTCTCGCTCTGGGGTATCGCTTTTGGCTCATGGGCATTCATGCGCCACAACAGACCGTCCCAGGCTTCGCCGCCTGCCTGGAACTGATGAGAGATGCATCGCGCTTCATCCGCGACAAGCGCCCGCTTGATCATCTGGTGCCAGCAATCCGGATTTTCCTTCGGCCCGCGATAGCCACAGACAATCAGATGGTCGGCAGCCCGCGTCATGGCGACATAGAGGAGACGGCGATATTCCTGCTCTGCGGCGTCCTTCAAGCGGCCATCGTCCTGGTCGATCAACGCGTTATCGAAGTTCTTTCCTGGCAGCCACACGGGGAATGCGGCATCCCTGGTTTCGACGAAGCGAAGCCGGGGCACATGGCTTGGAATGAAGGCCTTGGAGCCGCCATCGACGAGAAACACCACAGGTGCCTCAAGACCTTTGGAGGCGTGAACCGTCATGATGCGGACTTCGCCGCGCTCCTTGTCCTGCTCGCGCTTGATCTCCGGGGCGTCCGTTTCCAGCACGGAGATGAAGGATTGCAGGCCGGGGAGGCCGGTCTTTTCGTGATCGAGCGCGAAGGACAAAAACTCATCCAGAACGTCGCTCGCTTCGTTGCCAAGGCGTGCAAGAAAGCGCTTGCGACCTTGATAGATGGTCATCACCGCCGCGTAGAAATCGTGAATCGTCGCGCTACGGGAGAGCGCAATGAGGGAGGAGAGGATTTCAAGCGTCGCGGCGAAGCGGCCGTCATCCTCTCCAGCGCGCTGCTGGAGATAGTCCCAGACGCTCGTCTTCTCCGGACGCTTGGCCGCCAGGTCAAAAATATCGTCTTCATCATGATTGAAGAGCGGGCTTTTGAGCAATGCCGAAAGCGACAGATCGTCCTGCGGCAGAAGCACGAAGCGGCCAAGTGCCAGCAGATCCTGAATGGCGATGTGGTCGGTCAGCCGCAAGCGGTCGGCACCGGCAACGGGGATGTTTTTTCGCTGCTTCAACTCGCGCGTCAACGCGTTGACGAAGGCGTGGCGCTTGCGCACCAATACCAGAATGTCGCCAGCCTCGATAAAACGTTCGACGCCTTTCTCGATCACCGTTTCCGTGCCGATCATCGCTGCGATGCGCGCCGCGATCCGTCGTGCGACGATGGCGGGTGGGGCGCTTTCGCGCAATGCATCGAAGGGTGCCGTCCAGTCTTCTTCGTCTTCGACCGGCTCGGCGGCGATCATGTCCCACACCTCCACCGTCCCGGCTTGACTAAGGCGGTTGGAGCGATGCTCGACGGGTTCATTGTCGGCGCTGAGGCCTGCGGCATTCTCGGGCAAAGAGAAGACCTGATCCACCGCAGCCAGCACATCCGCCGTGGAGCGGAAGGAAAGCGGCAGTCGTACGGGATGGAATATCTGCTGGACGGCAGTCACGCGCCGCGCCGTTTCCTCACGCTCCTGCGAAAACCGTTCCGGCCGTGCTCCTTGAAAGGAATAGATCGACTGCTTCTCGTCGCCCACGGCAAACAACGTGCGTTGACCGGCGCGCGCGGTTTCGCCATGGAAGAAATCTGCCGCCAGCGACTGTATGATCGACCACTGCACCGGGCTGGTATCTTGAGCCTCATCGACGAGAATGTGGTCGATACCCTGGTCCAGCTTGTAGTGTACCCATGCGCCCGCCGTATCTCGGTTGAGAAGCGTGGCCGCGCGCTCGATCAGGTCCTCGAAATCGAGCTGGCTGCGCTGCTTCTTCAAATCCTCGAAGTCGCCGATCAGCCGGTCTGCCAGCGTCAAGGCATGTCTGGTGGCCTCCAGCATGCGCAGCGTCCGGTACCGGTCGCGGCAGGCAACCACATGGGCGCGCGCCAGTGTCAGGTCGTCCAGAAGATTGGGTGCTGCCGTCTGCATCGCCTTGTTGATGACGTAGGCATCGGACTTCCGCTCACCCTTCTGGGTCAGCAACGCGCTTTCGAGAAAGGCGATGCGCTTGAACGGATCGCCTTCTCGCGCCGCTTCCCGCAACGCGTAGGACACTTCGTGCGTCCGCGCCCCGCCCACCTCATCGGACAGCGTCAGATAGGTGTCGAGCGACAGGCCGGAGAGACCCGGGAGTGGCCAATAGGCGGCCGCTACCGTCTCAAGTGTTTCAGTGGCGCTGATCCGAGCATGGCGCCGAAGCGCCGCGTCGATTCCACCGCTGCGGGAGGCGTCTTCGAGAAATCCGCGCAGAGGATTGCGGTTGGCAACGATGGCGCTCAAAAGCGCTTCCAGTCCGGTCTCGTCCGCCAGATCAAGCACATAGGCAAGCGCCTGCGCCAGCGGCGTGTCCTGCTCGAGCGAAACGGCGGTCAGCAGGCTGCGGCGTGCTTCTGCCAGGAGACTGCTGGCGGCACGATCATCGAGAACCGAGAAGTGGCCAGCGACATTCGCTTCCAGCGGAAACTGGTGCAGCAGCGCTTCGCAGAAGGCGTGGATCGTCTGGATTTTCAGCCCGCCCGGCGTTTCCAGCGCCTTGGCGAACAGACGGCGCGCCTCCTTCAGCTTGATCGCATCCGGCATACGTCCTTCGATCGCTGCGATGCGCGCCTTCAGGTCGGTGTCGGAGAGCGTGGCCCAATCCGCGAGGCGATCGAAGACGCGGCTCGACATTTCCGAGGCCGCCGCCTTTGTGTAGGTCAGGCACAGAATGGCGGAAGGACGGCAACCGGCCAGCAGCAGACGGATCACCCGCTGCGTCAAGACATGCGTCTTGCCCGAACCCGCATTGGCCGACACCCATGCCGAGCTAGTCGGATCGGAGGCGCGGGTCTGCTGGCGTGTCGTCCAGTCGATCCAGGCGCCTGGCTCGTCGCGCTCCGGGCCGTGATCTTGAGCCTGCTCGGCGGCGTATTCGAAGAGATCATTCGCCATCGCCATCTCCCGGTTCTGCGGTGGACCATTCGGAAACGCGCGCCAGATGGTCGTACTCGCCGCCATAGGATTGCTGTTCTTCCGGGATCAGCCGCGACACGAAGCCGTTCTTGCCCTCGCGCAGCGCCTTGATGAACTTGGCCAGCTGGTCGATCGAATCCGTCGCCAGTTCCGCCGCACTCTTGGGCACGGCCTTGGCGGTGGCCTTGGCGTTTTCGTTGTTCACGACATCGGTGCCGAAACGTTCTCCCGGCCGCAGGCGCACATAGATCAGATCCTCCGGTGTCGGCGTGCCGGCATCGCGGAAAGCACCGCGCATCAAGGCGGCCGCTTCCAGCGCCAGTTGCGGATCGAGCAAGGACCGGGCCTGTTTCACAGTCGGGGAGAGACCGGTCTTGTAATCGACGATATCCGCTTTGCCGTTGGTCTTGATGTCGATCCTGTCGGCCACGCCGGTCAGCCGGATCCCGGCCTCTGGAATGTCCTGCCCGGCGCGGGCCTCCACATAGGAGCGGCGCACCATCGGACGGCGATCTTTCTCCCAGGCAAGAAACTCGCGCGCCACCGCAACGAAGCGCGGTCGCCAGACGATATCGATATGTGCCGGCAGATTTTCTTCGTCGAAACATGCATTCAGCACGCGCATCATCGCGTCTTCGGACGCCGGCGTGCCGGGAACATGCTCCTCACGAGAGTAGAGTTCAATAATTCGGTGATAGAGCGTCCCGCGGTCGGCAGCGCCCGGATCGCGGTTGAACTCGTCCAGCGGATCGAGCTTCAGGATGCGCCGCGCATAGATGGCATAGGGGTCACGGCGCAGCCGTCCGACTTCGCTGAACGAATAGCTCTTCGGCTGCAGATCGGCAGGCGGGGTCGGGGCAGGGCGTCGCGCTGGATCCTGCGTCTCGCTGTCATCCAGCATCATTGCCCAATGGCGGTAGGATTCGCCACGGCGCTTCAGCGCCTCGGCAAAATCTTCCCCGCCCAGTGCCAGCAGTCTTTGCAGCCAGCGCGAAGCCACGGCAGGCGTCGAACCCTGGCGTAGGGCGCGGCTGTAGATGATGTGACGCGTCCCGTTCGCCATCTCGAAATCATGCGCCAACTGCCCGATGCGGCGTTCCGGCGGCTCAAGGCCGATCGATGTCTTCATGCTGCGTGACAGGAAGGGATTGTTGGCTGTTTGCCCCGGCCACACCCCTTCGTTCAAGCCACCGATGATGACGGTATCGACGCTCTGCAAGCGCGCTTCCAAAGCGCCGAAAATGAAGACGCGTGGGTGGCGCATGGCCCGTGGCTTGATCGATTCGCCCGCAATAAAGGCCGCGACGATATCGATCCATTGCGGACCATCCGCCTCCAGCGCGCTGCCGCATTCCATCAGCTCGGCAAAAAGATTGGACAGCTTTTCACCCGCCTCGCCGGACCAGAGGCTCGCCAGATCGCCTGCATCATCCAGACACATCGCTTCAATGACGCGGCCGGAACGCTCCGCCCATTCCGCCAGCGTCAGGCGGGAGGTGAGGCGACCGCGGAGTGGATCGAGGTAGACGAAGGCCTGCTCCAGCGGTTCGATCGCCGCTTTGATCCGTCTCGCCAGATCTTCAGCAGCGAGCGGGGCATCATCGGAAAGCGCCGTGCGCCAATGTGGCGGATGGCGGTCGCCTGCGTGAAGTGTCATCTGATGTGCCAGAAGCGCATCGAGGTTGCCAAGTGTCGTTTCCTCGCGCCCGCCGCGCAACGCCAGAAGCTCCAGCGCTGCGACAGCCTTACTCATCTGCAACTCGCTCAGGCCAAAGCGGCAAAGAGGATGCTTCAACAGCGAAATGACCGCGACCGGATCACCTGGGCGCAGGATCGCTTCCAGCGCCAGCTGCAAAAGACCTGCCTGCGGCGTCGCAGACAGCGGCGTACCTGCGGAATCGTCCGCCTCGATGCCGAAGCGGGCAAGCTCGGTTGCCACCCTTCGGCCAAGTCCGCGATCCGGCGTGATGAGGGCTGCCTGCGATGGGCCATTCTGACCGGGCTTTTCAAGCGCCAGCCTGAGCGCGATGGCGATTGCGGTTGCCTCCTCGCGCTCATTGGCCGCCTCTATCATCGAGGCGGCGGAAAAGGCGCTTTCGAAGAAGGCCGGGGACTTGTCCGAGCGCCACTCATTCCATTCCGCGGTCGCCTGAACAGGCGCAAGTGCGGTGGAAAAAACCGCGGCCCGGTCCTGCAGATCGCGATCAAGTTCACCGATCCGCTCTACATCGTGACGCAAGACGCCGAGCTTCTGCAACAGGGTGAAAAGCCCGTATTGCGAATGGGTGCGGCTTGCCGCGTCATCCGGGGCCTCATTGATCGCCTGCCACTGATCTTCCGGCATGTCGAGGTCGAGACCGGGAAGCACGACGGTGCCGTGCGGGAGAGACGCCACGGCAGCAATCAGATCGGCGGCGGCCGGAATGGAGCCGGTGGAACCTGCAACGATGATCGGATCCGTGCTCGCGATCTTCGTCAGCCGGTCCGCCTCTGCGCGAAGAATGGCGTTGCGGTGCCGCCCTGCGGAAGACCGGTTCAGTTCGGCAAGGCGGGCGGGCCAATAAATACTGGCGATCTCCAGAAACTTCGCGGTCAGCTGCCACCACTGCGCATGATCGGCCGTATCCAGTTCGGAGAGTGCCTCCCAATCCTTGTCTTCCGTATCCATCGCATCGATGACTTCGGAGAGGGCACGCGCAAGCCAGATCGCATCCGCCGGGCTGGCAGGTGCCACGAGCGGTGAATCGGAATGGATGGCGCGGATCGCGTCCGGCAAGCTGTTTCGCCAGGCAAGGATCAGCCGCGCCAGTTCCACCAGCCGCGCCGTGCTGGAAATCGGTGGTGCAAGATCGATGGTGGCCGGCGTCTCGATATCGAAATAGCCGCTATCGTCATCCGTTTCGCCAAGCGGGCGGATAACCGGGAGAATGGCAGACCGCCCGCCCAGAAGGTCAACGAATTCGGAGCGCAGAACGCGAGCCGAACGGCGCGTGGGCACATAGATCGTCACGCGGGCAAGCGACAGCGGATCCGCAGGGTCGTACGAGAAGCCGCTCGCGAGCGTCCCGGCACAGAGGCTTTGCGCCAGAGTCTTTAGAAAGGGTGTTCCCGGCGCAATGGTCAGGATGCGTTTGGCATGCGCCAATGGTTCGACCTTCTCAAGGATGACAGCATCCGCCCGAAAACCGGATGCGATTTTCGGAAAGCACGATGCGTCGATTCAAAGCGTTAGCGCGTCCTCTGTGCGTCCTGAGGCGCTCTAAACGGAAGCGATGGTTCGCTCCGCATCCTCTATAGCATCCGGTGTGCCGACGGTAATCCATTGACCGTCGAGCATCACGCCATAAAGCCGGTTTTTCGCAATGGCGCGGTCGAAATATATGTTGAGATTGAAGGCATCAGCCGGTGCATCGTCAAGCAGGCGCGAATCCATGGCGATCGCGCCAGCGTAAACCACCGGACGTGGCTCGCCCTCCTGATAACGGGTCAGGCGCCCATCCTCTGCAAAATTGAAATCCTTTTTGCCGTTATGCCCGGTGGTGCGGTCCATATCGACGCAGAGCATCGCCATATCCATGCGCGCAGGATCGAAACCCGCCGCAAGCTTCTGCAGATTGGTGGGAAGGCCGGATGTTTCCCCTACCCAGAACAGATCGGCATTCATCACCAGAACAGGTCCGGGCGCCAGCAGCTTCAAACCCTTGGCGAGACCGCCACCGGAATTCAAGAGTTCGGCCCGCTCATCGGAAATCAGGACCTTAAGATCCTTGCGGCCTTCAAGATGCGCGACCATCTGGTCTGCATGGTGATGGACGTTGATGGATACGGTCTCGACTCCCGCTGCCACCAGAAGATCGAGCACATAATCGATCATCGGCCTGCCAGCGATTTTGACCAGCGGCTTGGGGATCGTGTCGGTGATCGGCCGCATTCTCGTGCCGAGACCTGCTGCCAAAACCATCGCTTGTCTGATCGTCATGGGAAACGCTTTACTGAGAGTTGAGGTCTATGCCCGCACGCGCGAACCAGTCTCGCAGCGGCGCAAGGTCGGGATGTTCCAGCGCGGCGCGCATATAGGTGAAGGTGCGCGGCATATGCTTCATATAGCCCGGCTTGCCATCGCGTTTCAAAAGCCGAACCCACGCGCCGACCAGCTTGCAATTGCGTTGCGCCGCCATGATGGCGAAGGCCTTGAGAAATACCTCTTCGTCGAAGGCAGGGTTCTTTCGGCGGATATCGAAATACCGCTCCATCATTAGCGCCTGCAGTTCAGGCGGGATGGTCACCCGCGCATCCTGCACCAGAGACGCTAGATCATAGGCCGTTGGGCCGATCATAGCATCCTGGAAGTCGATGATGCCCACTTGCTGCGGCGCTGGATTGTCCTGCTGCCAGATGATGTTCGGCGAGTGGAAGTCGCGCAAGACGAGCCCGGTTTCCACATCGGCAAGCTTGGCGATCAACTGATCCCAAACGGCGAAAAAATCCTGCCGCTTGGCGTCGTCGGTCGGCTTGCCGTCATGCATGTGCGGCAGATACCAGTCCAGCAGCAACGAGGTCTCGATCTTCATAGCATCGGCATCGAAGCGCGGAATTTCATAGCGCCCACCATCCGGCAGGTCGATCGTTGCAGGCATCGGCTTTTCATGCAGCGCCGCCAGACAGGCAGCACTCTCGATATAGCGCTCCTCGATCGGAGCACCATTGGCATCCAGAACGCCTGCGCGTCCCATATCGCTCAAAAGCAGGATGCCTTCATCCAAGTCGCGCGCCAGGATTTCCGGCAGCGCGAAGCCTTCGCTTCGGAGATGGAGATCAAGAGCAACGAAGGGCTCGACCGTGCGGGCAAGATGCACGATCTCCGAATAGGATTTGCCATTGTGAAGAGCGGGTCCGGGCGGCTGTGGCTGCCAGTCCATCAACAGATATTGGCTGTCGTCGTCGCGCACCAGTTCATAGGTGCGATAGGCGGCGTCACCACTGAAATAGCGCCGCGTTGCACTCGCCTTGCCGTTCCGCTCCAGAAAGCGACGAATGGCGAAAACCCGTTCAAGCCGCTCGATATGACGCCGGGATGCTTCGATCACAGCACGCCTGCCGTCCCCCTCATGTGTGAGGCGCAGCAGGATGGTCGATGCCTTCGGCAGCACCTCGCTTGCCATCTCCGGCCACTCGATCAGGCACACGCCGTCGGACAGCATCTCGTCGATGCCGAGTTCATCCAGTTCCGACACGTCGGAGAGACGGTAGAGATCGAGATGCGCGACGGGAAAGCGAAGCGAGTAGGACTGGACGATGGTAAATGTCGGGCTCGGTACTTCGAGCTCCGCATCGTCGGCGATTGCCCGGATCAAAGCCCGCGCCAGGGTCGATTTTCCAGCCCCGAGATCGCCCACCAGCGCAATGGCATCGCCCGGCTTGACGGCAAGCGCCAGCTCCTCACCAAGCCGGATGGTCTCGGCCTCATTTGCAAGGAAAAGCGAGAGGGAAAGCGTCTCGTCACTCATTCGGCAGCAATGGACTGCGGCTGGTCGTGTGAGGGAATGCGGCAGGTCACGACCGTGCCTTCACCGGGGCGGCTGTCGAGCGTGACGGTGCCCTGATGCAGGCTGACGAAGCTCTCGACGATCGAGAGGCCGAGGCCAGCGCCTGTGCGTCGGCCGCCTTGGCCACGTGTCGAGAAGCGATCGAAGACCGTCTTCAGCATGTCTTCTGGAATGCCCGGGCCTTGATCTGCAACCGAAAAGACGAAATCGCCTTCGCTTCTCTGGCAGGTCAGGCGGATCGCCGCCCCTTCGGGCGAGAAGTTGACCGCATTGGTGAGAAGCTTCAGCAGGATCTGCTTCAACCGCTGGTGATCGGCAACGATAGAACCAAGATGCGCAGGCGCAACGATCTCGAGCGAAACGCCGCTTTCCTGCAGGCGATCGGTGATCTGCACCGCCACATCGTCGAGAAGCTCATTCAGATCGTTCTCGGCGTAATTCAGATGCATGATGCCGGCATCGACGGTTGCCAGATCGAGAATGTCATTGACGATGGTTAGCAGCACCGACGACGAGGTCGAAATATGGTCGAGATACTCGGCCTGGCGATCGTTCAGTTCGCCCATGCCGGGCGTTTTCAGAAGATCGGTAAAGCCGATAATATTGGTGAGCGGCGAACGCAGTTCATAAGACACGTGCTGGACGAAGTCGTTCTTCAGCTCGTCTGCCTTGCGCAGCGCTTCGTTCTTTTCCTTGAGCGCGCGTTCGGCGCGCACACTGTCGGTCATGTTGACGAAGGTCAGCATGGTCTGCGCGTCGGGCAGCGGGATCACGGCATAATCGAGCACGAGGCCGGAAAGAAGTTCCAGCGTTCCCTGCTTGGAAGGACGCTCGTCGTCGAAACTGGTGATGAATTGGGCAAAGGCGCGCCATCCATCCGGCTTCTCGTAGGATTGCGCGCAGACCGCTTCGATGGAGCGAATGTGCTTGCCGGCTTCGGCCTCTTCCGCCGTGATCGCCCAGAGCGCGCGGAAAGCCGGGTTCGACAGGCGGATACGTCCGTCGGCACCGAACACCGCAACGCCTTCTGCGAGATGATCGATGGTCTCGCCCTGAACCTTGACCAGCGTGTTGTAGCGCATCTGGAGATCGACCTGTTCGGTCAGGTTCTCGAACACCCAGGTCGCGCCGCCCTGCGGATGCGCGGTGGCAATCACACGCAACGTCTGCCCATTCGGGAGGTGCCAGAGATCGGTCTTGGTATCGAGCGCGCGATAGACGGAGAGAGCGGTTTCTTTCCAGCTCTTCCAGCTGAGTTGTTCCGGCAGCTTTCCGGCACTGCGCAGACGATCGAGAAGCTCGGAATTGCCGGGCTTCGATTCCAGGAAGACAAGGTCGAGGCCCCACAGGCGTGCGAAGGCCTGATTGTAGAACTGCAGGCGCTGCTCGCCGTCGAAGATGGCGACGGGTGTTCCCAGATGATCGAGCGTTTCCGCGTGGCTTTTCAGCGTGCGTTTCAACTCCTCGCGGATGGTTTCAGCATCGGACGCGTCGATCGCGATACCGGCAGAGCCGCTTGGCGTCTTGATATCGACCACATCGAAGAATGTGCGGTTGCCGGAAACCACGGTGGAGATCCGGTCATGATAGGGCGATTCCGGCGTGGCCGTGGCCCTAATCTTCTGCCGTGTCACCGTATTCAGCAATTCGCGCTGTTCGTTGACGGCCTGCTGCGGCGTCGTCGCATCGACGGCAATCGCATAGGCGTGGTTCACCCAGATGAGCGCGCCCTCATTGTTTCGGCGCCAGGCTGGCTGCTCGATCGAATCGAGCAGCTCCTGGAAGGTAGACATGGAGGAAAGCAGGCGCTCGCGCTCGACTCTCAACTCCGCCAGTTCGGCACGCATATTGTTCAGCGCGATGAAACGGGCAAATGCCTTGCCGCCGGACACGCGTCCCTGAACCTCGATGACTTCTCCGCGCTGCGTCTCGATCGTCAGATCGAAACTCTTCGCCTGGCTGCGGAGCAGCTCGATTGCCTTTTCCAGCGGTGCTGCCGACGTGGGGCGCAGCCAGCGGCCAAAGGCCAGAAAGTCGGAATCAGTAGCTGGTACGCCGGTTTCAGGCGGCAACTGGCCGACGAACTCCGGACGTTCGCCGGTATCTTCCCAGATGACGATCCGGCGTGACTTGTCGGAAATCAGCGCCTCATATTTTGAAATCTTGTTCTGCGCTTCGGAGAGGGCCGTGCGGTATTCGTTGACCTCGGCTTCGATGTTCCCGCGCTGGCGCACCAGCCAGACGATGGAAAACAGGGTCGCGGAGACGACGCCGAGGAAGATCGAATAGGCGATGGTCTCGCTGGAAGAAAACAGGCGTGCACTTCTTTGGAGGAGCGCGCCGTCCTGAGCCTCGGCAACGGTGGCAAAGCCGCTAAGCGCCGTTCCAGCCATCAACGCGGAGAACGCGCAGATCTTTTGGCGCAGGGCGCCTGCCATGGTGGTCAGAGAGCCGCGCATTCGTTCAAGAACGGGCGCCTCGTCGCTGCCCGTCTCCACGTTCTTTTTCGCCCGCTGGCGCGAGTTCGCTTTTTTTACCGACATCCCCGGTCTGTCTCCGTCCTATGTGCCGCATCTTCGACAAGACATCCCATTTTCGCACGGGCATCCGCCCACACGAATCAAGTCTTCAGACAATACCGTCTCAGCAAATTTCCGGGAAGGGCGGCGCCCAAAAAGAAATCGCGGACTTTGTCAAGTCCGCGATGCCTAGATGTGGTGTATTTGATGTGGATATTAACTATGAAATCAATATCTGTAGTGTTCTGCCTTGAACGGACCCGTCTTCGAGACGCCGATATAATCTGCCTGCGTGTCGGAAAGTTCGGTCAGCTTCACGCCGAGCTTCTCAAGGTGAAGGCGCGCGACCTTTTCATCGAGGTGTTTCGGCAGCACGTAAACGTCGTTCTTGTACTCGCCCTGCTTGGTGAAGAGCTCAATCTGGCCGAGCACCTGGTTGGTGAACGAGGCCGACATAACGAAGGAAGGGTGACCGGTCGCATTGCCGAGGTTCAGCAGGCGGCCTTCCGACAGAAGGATCATGCGGTTGCCCTTGGCGAACTCGATCATGTCGACCTGCGGCTTGATATTGGTCCACTTCAGGTTCTTCAGCGAAGCGACCTGAATTTCGTTGTCGAAGTGACCGATATTGCCGACGATCGCCATGTCCTTCATCTCGCGCATATGCTCGATGCGGATGACGTCCTTGTTGCCGGTGGTGGTGATGAAGATGTCTGCCGAAGACACGACGTCTTCTAGGCGAACGACTTCGAAACCGTCCATGGCAGCCTGAAGCGCGCAGATCGGGTCGATTTCGGTCACCTTGACGCGGGCGCCAGCGCCCTGAAGCGAAGCAGCAGAGCCCTTGCCGACATCGCCATAACCGCAGACGACCGCAACCTTACCGGCCATCATCACGTCTGTGGCGCGACGGATACCGTCAACCAGCGATTCCTTGCAGCCGTACTTGTTGTCGAACTTCGACTTGGTGACGCTGTCATTGACGTTGATTGCCGGGAAGGGAAGAAGACCCTTCTTGCTGAGGTCATAAAGACGATGAACACCTGTTGTGGTTTCTTCGGTCACGCCCTTGATCGCGTCGCGCTGCTTGGTGAACCAGCCTGGCGAAGCCTGAAGGCGCTTCTTGATCTGTGCGACAAGAATTTCTTCTTCTTCCGAGCCTGGGTTCGACAGAACGTCTTCGCCAGCTTCGGCGCGTGCACCGAGCAGGATGTACATGGTGGCGTCGCCACCGTCATCCAGGATCATGTTGGAGAGACCGCCATCGGTCCACTGGAAGATCTTGTCGGTGTATTCCCAATATTCGGTCAGGCTCTCACCCTTGACAGCGAAGACCGGAATGCCGGCAGCCGCGATGGCTGCAGCAGCGTGATCCTGCGTCGAGAAGATGTTGCAGGACGCCCAACGGATGTCGGCGCCGAGTTCCTTCAGGGTTTCGATCAGAACGGCCGTCTGGATCGTCATGTGCAACGAACCGGAGATGCGTGCGCCCTTCAGCGGCTTGCTCTGACCGAATTCGCTGCGGCAGGACATCAGGCCCGGCATTTCGGTTTCGGCAATGTCCAGTTCCTTGCGGCCGTAATCGGCAAGGTTGATATCCGCGACGATGTAGTCTTTGTCAGCGCTCATAAAGATCTCCTGCTCAAAATTGGCAGGGACCCGTGCCGCTGCCTTGCAATTCAGGCTGCGGTTCTAACAGGCAATCGCCGATCTGGCAATAATCATATAAAGAAGTCTTTATGTCTTTATATGATGGTTATCAAAGTTCTTCGCCGAACCGATCCGCAACCAGCGCCTCGAGCGCTGCAAGCGCTTCTTCCGCCTGATTGCCGCTTGCTTCGACAAAAACCGTGCATCCGGGGCTTGCCGCCAGCATCATTAGACCCATGATCGAGGTGCCGCCGACCGTCATACCGTCCTTCGAAACGCTGATGGCTGCGTCGAACTTTTCCACCATCTGCACGAATTTTGCAGAGGCGCGCGCGTGCAGGCCGCGCTTGTTGACGATCAGCAGTTCCTTCGACAGTGAGGACATGAAGCGTGTTCTTCTTATTTGCCGCTGAGAACGCGGCTGGCGACGTTGATATATTTGCGACCGGCATCGGAAGACTCCTGCAGAGCCTTGTCCATGTTGTCTTCGCTGCGAATACCGGCAAGCTTGATCAACATGGGAAGATTGACGCCGGCAATCACTTCAACGGTGCCGCTGCTCATCACCGAGATGGCGAGGTTGGACGGCGTTCCGCCAAACATGTCTGTGAGGATGATGACGCCATTGCCGTCATTGGCGCGTGTCACGGCATCGATGATATCCTGCCGACGCTGATCCATGTCGTCCTCGGGACCAATCGATACGGTCTCGATCAACTTCTGAGGACCGACCACATGCTCTACCGCGTGACGAAATTCCTCAGCCAGCTTGCCATGAGTGACAAGCACTAGTCCGATCATGAAATGCTCCCTTACACACGCACTTTGCCACCTGGACTTGCGTCTGGTGTGCCGCCCTATCGCAATGCCGCAAACCTGTCCATCGGTGGGACGACATCTTGATGAGGAAAATGGGAAGCGCAAGCCCCCAAACAGGGGATTTTTGTTCACTTTCCCTTGGCTTTGAACAGATTTTGAGCAAGTGCAGCAAATTTTCCATAGGGCGTGATGCTGGAAAGCGGAATCCGGATGAGCGGTAGCCTGTTGCCGGTCGGCAAATCCAGCCATTCATTCTCCGGCGGGAGGCGAGGGGATTGCGGGTGTGCAACGGGCGTTACGGCATAGTCGATCGTTGCCGATTTGACGCTCTGAAGTTCGACGATGCCGCTGCCGCGCAGTTCCAGGAGCCCGGCAATGCTCTCCGGCCGTTCGACAAGAACGCGTCCATCTTGAGACGACATCAGAATCTGATCGTCTGCCACGAGCGCCGACGGCAAGCCGCAACGCTGTGCCTCTGTCAGGAAGCTGAAGGCAAGCTCGCTCTTGCCGCTGCCCGAGGGACCGACGAACAGCATGCCCGTTTCGTCAATGACGATCGCAGTTGCGTGGTAATTGATGCGGTCAGCGCTCATGCGTCGGGGCGGCAGGAAGCGACAGGGTGAAGCGGGCACCGGAGATTACACCATATTTGTCGATGATGTTTTCCGCCTTCAGCGTTCCGCCATGGGCTTCGGCAATCTGGCGGCTGATCGAGAGGCCAAGACCGGAGTTCTGGCCGAAACCTTCGCTCGCCGGGCGGTCGGTGTAGAAGCGCTCAAAAATACGGTCGATATCTTCAGCCTGGATGCCGGGACCATTGTCCTCGACGCGGATCAGGCAGCGATCCTTGTGCCGCAGCAAATGCACGAAGATGCGCCCGCCATCCTGCGAAACGAAGGAGCGGGCGTTTTCGATCAGGTTGGTGACGATCTGGCCAAGGCGAAGATCGTGGCCGTTAACGATATAGCTGGTCTTTACGCCAGGCTTGTGGTCGGCCACATAATCGATCGTGACCGTTTTCTTTTTGCTGGAAATCTGTCGCGAGATTTCGACAAGACCATTCAGCAAGACCTCGAGATCGACGGGCGAGGAATCGGCACGCGCCAGTTCCGCGTCGAGACGCGACGCATCGGAAATGTCGCTGATCAGGCGGTCGAGACGGCGAACATCGTGGAAGATGATTTCCGTGAGGCGCTGCTTGGATTCTTCCGTCTTGGCACGCGGCAGCGTTTCCACCGCGCTGCGCAGCGAGGTCAACGGGTTCTTCAACTCGTGGCTGACATCCGCTGCAAAGCTCTCGATTGCGTCGATCCGGTCGTAAAGGGCGTTGGTCATTTCGCGAAGGGCAATCGAGAGGTTGCCGATCTCGTCCTGACGCGCGGAAAAGTCCGGAATTTCCTCGCGTGCCTTGGCGCCACGGCGCACGCGGATCGCGGCGGCTGAAAGACGGCGGAGCGGTGTGGCAATGGTGGAGGAAAGAAGCAGCGACAGAACGATATTGACCAGCGTCGCAATGCCGAAGACGCGCATGATCGCCAGACGTTCCGCATGGACGATCTTGTCGATATCGCCGGCCTGCGTCGATAGCAGCAGAACGCCAAGCACCGCGCGGAAGCGTTGCACCGGAACGGCAACCGAAACGATCAACTCACCTTTTTCCGTGACGCGCACGACAGCGCCGCGAACACCCGTCAGCGCATTCATCACTTCGGGGTAGATCGATCCGTCGCCGCCCGGCGTTTCCTTATAAAGCGGCAGGCTGCTTGGCTGCAGCATGCGGTTGAACAGGCTGGCAAACCACTCGCCCCAGGTTTGGGTTTCAGGTGTTACCGGCGGCAGGTCGTAGCGCAGAACTTGACCGCGTGAATAAAGATGCCGGGAATCGAGAAGCAGGTTCGCATCCGCATCGAAGAGACGGGCGCGGGTGCGGGTCGGGGAAATCAGGCGACGAAGAACGGGAGCAACACGCTCCGGATTGATCGGGAAGCTCAGGTCCTCATCATTCGGCACCGGCGTGATGCTCTGACCCGCCTGCAACTCCAGCAGCTTTTCCGGATTGATCGTGATCGAATTGGTATCGACCGAAGCCGAGGCGGAGATCGCACCAGCGATAATTTCGCCCTGCGTCAGCAGGCTTTCGACGCGCGCATCGATCAGCCCTTCGCGAAACTGGTTGAGGTAGAGAATACCACCGACCAGAACCACCGTCGCCGCGACGTTGAAGAAGAGAATGCGGCGCGTCAGGCTGGAAAAGACGGCATTGCCGAAGATACGCCGGACGATCGTCAGCGGATGAATCCGGTGCCGCCGACCGCTCTCACGATCGTCGGCATCGGATGTGTCCGATGCGCTATCCTGCGTTTTGTTCAGCACGTACGTTCCTCAGCCCCCGCTTGCGCGGCGTCATTATGCGGCCTTACGCCGCTTCGCGGAAGCGATAACCCACACCGTAAAGCGTTTCAATCATGTCGAAGTCGTTGTCGACCAGCTTGAACTTCTTGCGCAGGCGCTTGATGTGGCTGTCGATGGTGCGGTCGTCGACATAGACCTGCTCGTCATAGGCGGCGTCCATCAGCGCATCGCGGCTTTTGACGACGCCTGGGCGCTGTGCCAGCGAGTGCAGGATCAGGAATTCAGTGACGGTCAGGGTCACCGGTTCGCCCTTCCAGGTGCAGGTGTGTCGCTCCTGGTCCATGGCAAGCTGTCCGCGTTCCAGCGTTCTTGCCGCCTGATCGGCAGCGATCTTCATGGGGCTTGCGCCGGTCGCCGCTGCTTCGCGGCTGCTGGCGCGGCGCAGGATCGCCTTGACGCGCTCCACCAGAAGGCGCTGCGAAAAGGGCTTGGTGATGAAATCGTCGGCGCCCATCTTCAAGCCGAACAGCTCGTCGATTTCCTCATCCTTGGAGGTGAGGAAGATGACGGGAAGGTCCGACTTCTGCCGAAGGCGACGCAACAGTTCCATGCCGTCCATGCGCGGCATCTTGATATCGAAGATCGCCAGCTGCGGCGGGCGTGCAATCAGCCCGTCAAGGGCGGAGGCGCCGTCGGTATACGTTTCGACCTTATAGCCTTCCGCTTCGAGCGCGATCGACACCGATGTCAGGATATTACGGTCGTCGTCTACAAGCGCAATCGTCTGCATTAAATTGGTCTCCATCGTCATTTGCAATCTATGCTCCCGACATTCACCCCAGCCTAGGTTGTGCGCCGCGAACACGTCTCATGAGTATAAAGGTGGAACAAATTGTGGCAAAGACCAAGCCCCACGATTGGAGAGCTTTGCAGCAGGATATTCCAGCAGAGACTAAGAGTCCGGATTTGCAGCGTGGCTAAACCGATTTAAAAAGGAATAAAATCTTTTAAATCGATTAATATATTGAAATTGTTGAATATTTTTCGTGCGGCATCTTGCCAATCCTGTTTGTTGCCGTTAGCTTCACTGAAAATTTGAACGGCTCGCATTCAGAAAAAGGGAACGCGCCATGAAAGAACTCGGAGTACACAATCCAGAAAACGGAGTGGCTGCACTCGGTCTGGGCGGAGCCGCTGTCGTACATTACAACCTCATCGAGAGTGAGTTGTACGAAGAATCGATCCGTAACGGCGAGGCGGACATCACCGTCGATGGCGCTCTGCGCGCTGTGACCGGTCAGCACACCGGCCGTTCTCCGAAGGACAAATTCGTGGTGCGCGATGCCCACACGGAAAATGCGATCTGGTGGGACAACAACAAGCCGCTGTCGCCTGAGCATTTCGAAATTCTGCACAAGGACATGCTCGCGCATGCCGCCGGCAAGACACTCTACGTTCAGGATCTCGTTGGCGGTGCCGATGAAGAAAATGCGCTGCCGACCCGCGTCGTTACCGAGCTTGCCTGGCACGGCCTCTTCATCCGTAACCTGCTGATCCGCCCGGCGCGCGAAAAGCTTGGCTCCTTCCAGCAGAAGCTCACCATCATCAACCTGCCAAGCTTCAAGGCCGATCCTGCCCGTCACGGCGTGCGCACGGAAACGGTCATCGCCTGCGACCTGACCAAGGGTATCGTCCTCATCGGCGGCACATCCTATGCCGGCGAGAACAAGAAGTCGGTCTTCACCGTTCTCAACTACCTGCTGCCTGCCAAGGGCGTCATGCCGATGCACTGCTCGGCCAATGTCGGCCCGGATGGTGACGCGGCGGTCTTCTTCGGCCTGTCCGGCACCGGCAAGACCACGCTGTCTGCCGATCCGGCCCGCACGCTGATCGGCGACGATGAGCATGGCTGGGGCGAAGACGGCATCTTCAATTTCGAAGGCGGCTGCTACGCCAAGGCGATCAAGTTGTCGGCGGAAGCCGAGCCTGAAATCTACGCGGCAACCCGTCGCTTCGGCACGGTTCTGGAAAACGTCGTTCTCGACGAAAACCGCGTTCCGGATTTCAATGACAATTCGCTGACGGAAAATACGCGTAGCGCTTACCCGCTGCACTTCATTCCCAACGCCTCGAAGACAGGCCTTGCCGGTCATCCGAAGACGATCATCATGCTGACCGCCGATGCCTTCGGCGTGCTGCCGCCGATCGCGCGTCTGACGCCGGAACAGGCCATGTACCACTTCCTCTCCGGCTATACCGCCAAGGTCGCCGGCACGGAAAAGGGCGTGACAGAGCCGGAAGCCACCTTCTCGACCTGCTTCGGCGCTCCCTTCATGCCGCGTCATCCGACGGAATACGGCAACCTGCTGCGCGATCTGATTGCACAGCATGGTGTGGATTGCTGGCTGGTCAACACCGGCTGGACCGGCGGTGCCTATGGCATTGGCAAGCGCATGCCGATCAAGGCCACCCGCGCGCTTCTGACCGCTGCACTGACCGGCGAGCTGAAGAACGCCCAGTTCCGCACCGACGCCAATTTCGGGTTTGCCGTACCGACTTCGCTCGAAGGTATCGACAACAGCATCCTCGACCCACGCTCGACCTGGGCCGATGGCGCTGCCTACGACGCGCAAGCCAAGAAGCTGGTCAACATGTTCGTCACGAACTTCACCAAGTTCGAGGACCATGTCGACAGCACAGTCCGCGACGCGGCTCCTGGCCTCCTGGCTGCCGCCGAATAAGCGGTCGATCTCTTCACAATACGAAACCCGGCCTCGCGCCGGGTTTTTTGTTCGAAAAAGCACGATGCGTAGATTTAAAGAAAATAGAGCGTCCTTTGTGCGTCTGAAAAGACGCACGGCGCCCTATCAGTTCATTCCGGCGCTTGAAGCCTTCTCAACTATTTTCATTCCACCGCATCTGTGGCATCACGCCTGCCGGAGAATGACATGGCAAGCGCGCCCCTTTACATCAGCAGCAGAATAACGATTGCCGGATGGGAACTGACGGAGCAATTCGTGCTGGCTGGCGGGCCGGGCGGACAGAATGTCAACAAGGTCTCCACCGCAGTTCAACTCTTCTTCAATATCACGGCTTCTCCGGCGCTCTCGGATCGGATCAAAACCAATCTGGTCAAGCTTGGTGGGCGGCGCGTCTCGAAAGAAGGCGTGCTGATGATCGAGGCAAGCCAGTTCCGCACTCAGGAGCGCAATCGCGAGGATGCGCGGGAGCGGCTGAAAGAACTGATCCTCAAGGCAGCCGAGCCGCCGCCGCCGCCGCGCAAGGCCACTAAGCCAACAAAAGGCTCTGTCGAACGGCGACTGAAAGCAAAATCAGGCCGTTCGGATATCAAGAAGATGCGTGGCAAGCCGGGACAGGATTAACAGCTTTGGCCGAGAAACGCTCTCGGTGCCGTCTTCAGACTTAGAGCTTCCTCAGCGCCACCATGTCGATCAGATGGTTCTGGCCTTTTCTCAGGATGAGGTCGGCACGCGGTCTCGTCGGCACGATGTTTTCGCGCAGGTTCTTGAGGTTGATATTCTCCCAAAGTCCTTCTGCGATCGCGAGCGCCGCAGTTTCCGAAATCGACGCATACCGATTGAAGTAGGATGTCGGATCGCGGAACGCCGTCTTGCGCAGGTTCATGAAGCGGTTGACGTACCAATTATGGATGATCGTCTCGTCCGCATCGATATAGATCGAAAAATCGAAGAAGTCAGACACCATCGGCACGATGCGCCCGCCGGCCGGCAGGTTGCGCGCCTGCAGCACGTTGATGCCTTCGAAAATCAGGATGTCGGGCCGATCGACATTGGTGAACTCGCTGGGCAGGACGTCGTAGACCAGGTGCGAATAGCGGGGCGCCTGGACGTTCGGCTGACCCGCCTTGATGGCGGAAAGGAAGCGTAGAAGCGCGCCGATGTCGTAGCTTTCCGGAAAGCCCTTGCGCTCCATGAGGTTTTCACGCCGCAGCACCTCGTTCGGGTAGAGAAACCCGTCCGTGGTGATCAGATCGACCTTCGGGCTGGAAGGCCAGCGCGCGAGAAGCTCTTTCAGAATACGCGCCGTGGTGGATTTTCCGACCGCCACAGAGCCCGCAATGCCGATGACGAAGGGCGTCTTGTTGACGTGTTCCATATTGAGGAAGCGGTTGCGCTGCTCGAACAGCAGTTGCGACGCTTCCACATGGGATGAGAGCAGTCGCGAGAGCGACAGGTAGATCCGCCGAACCTCGTCGAGATCGATCGGGTCATCAAGCGATCGGAGGCGTTTCACCTCGTCGGCAGACAGCGTCAGGGGCGTATCGGCGCGAAACTTCGACCACTCTTCCGAACTGAAGAAGTGATAGGGCGAGTATTCATCCGGCCTGAAATGATCGAGCGTCGTTGGCATGCCTTGCTCCCCCCTGCGTGCCATCGTCGTCATGATTGAGGCCTTGATGCCTTTTCCTGCAATCCGGACTGACCTGTCCGTCTCTCCAACTCCGCAAAGACATCGGAGAGAGGGATATCGGCGATCTTGAGGACCACGAGAAGATGATAAAGCAGATCGGCTGCCTCGTCCGTCAGGTTCTTGCGATCCTGCGAGATCGCAGCGATCACCGTTTCGACCGCTTCTTCGCCGAGCTTCTTGGCGGCCTTGGTTTGGCCGGCGGCAAAAAGTTTGGCCGTCCAGGATTGATCAGGCGATGCGCTGGCGCGTTCGGCAACGATGCGCTCGAGATCGGAAAGGGAAAACCCGCTCATGCTGCTTGTCCTTTCAAAGATCAGTCGAGACGCATGGCAATGCCATGATCGGCCATATAGGCCTTGGCTTGCCCGATCGTATAGGTGCCGAAGTGGAAGATCGACGCCGCCAGAACCGCTGTCGCATGGCCTTCCTTCACGCCCGATACCAGATCATCCAGATTTCCGACACCGCCGGAAGCGATAACCGGAACACGGACCTGATCGGCAATGGTGCGGGTCAGCGCGATGTCATAGCCGCTCTTCGTGCCGTCGCGATCCATGGAGGTGATCAGCAATTCGCCGGCGCCACGTTCCACCATCTTCAAAGCAAATTCCACCGCATCGATGCCCGTCGGCTGGCGTCCGCCATGGGTAAAGATTTCCCAGCGATCGGCTTCGTCGTTGGCCGACACCTTCTTGGCATCGATGGAGACAACGATGCACTGATTGCCGAACTTATCCGCCGCCTGGGCGACGAAATCCGGGTCTTTGACCGCTGCCGAATTGATCGATACTTTGTCGGCACCGCAAAGCAGAAGCTTGCGAATATCCGACACCGCGCGAACGCCGCCTCCCACCGTCACCGGCATGAAGCAGTGATCGGCGGTGCGTGACACCACATCGAAAATCGTTTCGCGATTGTCGGAAGAGGCGGTGATGTCGAGAAAGCAAAGCTCATCGGCACCGGCCGCATCATAGGCTTTCGCCGCCTCGACCGGATCGCCGGCATCGATCAGATCAACGAAGTTCACGCCCTTGACGACGCGACCGTCTTTTACGTCAAGGCAGGGGATAATGCGTGCTTTGAGTGTCATGCCCGTGCCTCCTTGATCAGCGCCAGTGCCTCTGCCGGATCGATACGTCCGTCGTAGAGCGCGCGCCCGGAAATGGCGCCTTCCAGCTTCGCCGCATCCGGCTCCAGCATGCGCTTGATATCGTCGATGGAGGCAAGCCCGCCGGATGCGATCACCGGAATGGACACCGCATTGGCAAGCTCGAGTGTCGAGGCCCAGTTGATCCCGGCCAGAATGCCGTCACGGTCGATGTCGGTGTAGATGATCGCGGCAACACCTGCCCCTTCAAAGCGCTTGGCAAGTTCGATCACGCCAAGTTCGGAGGCTTCCGCCCAGCCTTCCACGGCAACCTTGCCGCCCTTGGCATCGATTCCCACGGCAACCTGGCCGGGGAAGCGCTTGCAGGCTTCCAGAACCAGAACCGGATCGCGCACCGCAACGGTGCCGAGGATGACGCGCGCGAGACCGCGGCTCAGCCATGCCTCGATATGCTCCAGCGTGCGGATACCGCCGCCGAGCTGCACCGGGTTCCTGGTGGATTTCAAAATGGCGTCGACCGCCTCGCCATTGACGGTCTGGCCGGCAAAGGCGCCGTTCAAATCCACCACATGCAGCCACTCGAAGCCCTGGTCCTCAAAGGCCTTGGCCTGCGCGCCGGGATCGGTGTTGTAGACGGTGGCCTGCTCCATATCGCCGAGTTTCAGGCGAACGCACTGGCCGTCCTTGAGGTCGATTGCGGGAAAAAGGATCATGTCAGGGCTTCCAGCGGAGGAAATTCGAAATGAGGGCAAGGCCAAGGCTCTGGCTCTTTTCCGGATGGAATTGGGCACCAGCCATGTTGTCGTGCCCAACGAAGGCGGTCATCGCGCCACCGTAATTGGTGGTGGCGATCACGTCATTCCGGTGCTTCGCTGCCAGATGGTAGGAATGGACGAAATAGGCGTGCAAGCCGTCGGGTCCGGTCTTGATTCCATCGAAGAGCGGGTGAGGGCGGTGCAGCTCCAGCGTATTCCAGCCGATCTGCGGAATTTTGAGAGCCGGGTCAGATGGCGTCATCTCCACCACATCGCCTTCGATCCAGCCGAGCCCCTCGGTCACTGTCTTTTCAAGGCCGCGAGAGGACATGAGCTGCATGCCGACGCACACGCCGAGGAAGGGATGACCCTTCTTCTCCACCACATCGATCAGCGCTTCATGCATGCCCGTCACCGCATCCAATCCTGCGCGACAATCGGCATAGGCGCCGACACCTGGCAGCACGATACGGTCTGCAGACGCCACGCTTTCAGGCTTGTCGGTCAGGTCGATTGTCGCGTCGATGCCGGCTTCCCGCGCCGCGCGCTCGAACGCCTTGGTCGCAGATCGAAGGTTGCCGGAGCCATAATCGATAATTGCCACACGCATATCAGCGCCTTCCATTCAAATCGAATTGAAACGAGCCCGCGGGATCGTTCGTCATGAAGCCGCCCACCCGATCACGGGTCTTCCACTCAGGCTGCGACACCGCCATATACGCATCGTCCTGTTCTGGCAGGTTCGAAAAATACATCTCTTCCGCCGTCGAAAGATCACGTGCCACGATCACGTCCTTCAGCGTCCAGCCTTTGGCAATCAAATGACGCTGAAGCAGGTTGCGACCTTCGAATCCGGCTATCAACCCTGCCGTGATGGTGAATAGGAGGCCCAGTATGCCGAGGCCATCGAGCCTCGACACTTGACCGGCCGCGACCTGCAGGATGACGACGGAGGCGGCAATCCACCACATGCGATGGATGGCAAACCAGAGCCACGGAAACAGCAAAGCAAGCCACGAAAATCTGTCCGCGATGAAGCGAGTGGTGCGGTGATCCCTGTCGGGCCCGCCCGGTGCTTCCAGAACAAGATAAGATGTCATTGGCGTTCCTGACGACGTTCAGAGCAGCACCGGTCTCGGTTGCTCTTCATGTTTCACCGGATCAGGCCAGCATACCCTTCGTTGAAGGAATGCGACCTGCCTGCCTGGGATCGATTTCGGTGGCGCTGCGCAATACGCGCGCAACCGCCTTGAAGCACGTCTCGGCGATATGATGGTTGTTGGCGCCGTAATGGTTGAGAATATGCAGCGTGATCCCGGCATTCTGCGCCAGCGCCTGGAAGAATTCGCGCACCAGCTCGGTATCGAATGTACCGATCTTCGGTGCGGAGAACTGCACGTTCCAGACCAGGAAGGGGCGGCCGGAAATATCGACGGCAGCCTTCGTCATCGTCTCGTCCATGGCAAGGTCGAGCGAGGCATAACGGGTGATGCCCTTGCGGTCGCCCAAGGCTTTGGCAATCGCCTGGCCGATGGCAATGCCGGTATCTTCGACCGTGTGGTGATCGTCGATATGAAGGTCGCCCTTCACGTCGATCTCCATGTCGATCAGCGAATGGCGGCTCAGCTGGTCCAGCATATGATCGAAAAAGCCGACGCCTGTCGAAATTTTCGCCGTACCCGTTCCATCGATATTCACGCGGACCGAGACGGAGGTCTCGTTGGTCTTGCGGGAAATCTCGGCTGTGCGCTCTGCCATTGCGGCTGCTCCTTGGACAATCTGGCCGTTCCTTACCAGCCTGCACCTCAAATATCCAGTCATTCCATCGTCTTGTCAGTGCCGCCCGAGTGCTACGGTTAAGCAAGATTGCAATCGGCAAAACGGGACTTACATAATTTGCGAAAAGGACCGCCGCCGATCAGCGGTTCGATAGCTTTAGATGCAAGGCCCATATGGGCAGACAGGTGCTTTATGACAACAATCATTACAGTGAGAAAGGGCGGCAAGGTCGTCATGGCCGGCGATGGGCAGGTCAGCCTTGGCCAGACCGTGATGAAGGGCAACGCCCGCAAGGTGCGCCGCATCGGCAAGGGCGAGGTGATCGCCGGTTTTGCCGGTGCCACGGCAGACGCCTTCACCCTTCTCGACCGGCTGGAAAAGAAGCTGGAGCAATATCAAGGCCAGCTGATGCGCGCCGCGGTCGAACTCGCCAAGGATTGGCGCACAGACAAATATCTGCGCAATCTCGAAGCCATGATGCTCGTCGCCGACAAGTCGATCACGCTTGCCATCACCGGCAATGGCGATGTTCTGGAACCCGAGCATGGCGCAATCGCTATCGGCTCCGGCGGCAACTACGCCTTTGCCGCGGCACGTGCCTTGATGGATTCGGAAAAGTCAGCCGAAGAGGTTGCCCGTCAGGCGCTCGATATCGCCGCGGACATCTGCGTCTACACCAACCACAATCTCGTCATTGAAACGTTGGACGCTGAATAAGCGCACGGATCACCAACCCATGGTTCCTGCGGGCCGGGCCGTCATGGCTGGCCGCAACAGGAAGCCGAAAGGATCGAAATGACCACTTTTTCTCCCCGGGAGATCGTCTCGGAACTGGACCGCTACATTATCGGTCAGCATGATGCCAAGCGCGCGGTCGCCATTGCGCTTCGTAACCGCTGGCGCCGCCAGCAGCTCGATGAGAGCCTGCGCGACGAGGTTATGCCGAAGAACATTCTGATGATTGGCCCGACCGGTGTCGGCAAGACCGAAATCTCAAGACGCCTGGCAAAGCTTGCCGGTGCGCCCTTCATCAAGGTGGAAGCGACGAAATTCACCGAAGTCGGCTATGTCGGCCGGGATGTCGAACAGATCATCCGCGATCTGGTCGAGATCGGTATCGGCCTTGTGCGCGAAAAGATGCGCGCTGAGGTCCAGGCCAAGGCCCATGCCAGTGCCGAGGAGCGCGTTCTTGACGCTCTCGTCGGGCAGACCGCGTCGCCCGCCACTCGCGACAGCTTCCGCAAGAAGCTGCGCGATGGCGAACTCGACAAGAAGGAAATCGACATCGAGGTTGCCGATACCGGTTCGGGCATGCCCGGCTTTGAGATCCCCGGCATGCCGGGCGCCAATATCGGCGTGCTTAACCTGTCTGAAATGTTCGGCAAGGCAATGGGCGGGCGCACCAAGAAGGTCCGCACCTCCGTGGAGAAATCCTATGCCGAACTGATCCGCGATGAGTCCGACAAGCTTCTGGACAATGAGCAGATTCAGCGCGAAGCAGTCAAATCGGTCGAAAATGATGGCATCGTCTTCCTCGACGAAATCGACAAGATCGCCGCCCGAGATGGTGGCATGGGAGCCGGCGTCTCTCGCGAAGGCGTGCAGCGCGATCTCCTGCCGCTGGTCGAAGGCACCACAGTCTCGACAAAGTATGGACCGGTAAAGACGGATCACATTCTCTTCATCGCGTCGGGTGCCTTCCATGTGGCAAAGCCCTCCGATCTTCTGCCTGAACTTCAGGGCCGCCTGCCTATCCGCGTGGAGCTGAAGCCGCTGACGAAGGAAGACTTCCGCCGCATTCTGACCGAGACCGAAGCGAGCTTGATCCGCCAGTACAAGGCGCTGATGGCAACCGAAGAACTCGATCTGGATTTCACCGACGATGCCATCGATGCATTGGCCGACGTGGCGGTCCACCTCAATTCATCGGTCGAAAACATCGGTGCGCGCCGTCTGCAAACGGTCATGGAGCGTGTTCTCGACGAAATCTCCTTCAACGCGCCCGATCGCGGTGGCTCGTCGGTCAAGATCGATGACGCCTACGTCAAGCAACATGTGGGCGATATCGCCGCCGACACGGATCTGTCGCGCTACATTCTTTAAGGCAGACACGAGAATAATTTTCAAAAATCAGAGGGAGTGCGGCAAATCTTGCCGCACTCTTATTTTACCGGCCTTCTCTCGACATGTGGCATCGCTTTTCGTTAATGAATGTCGAAAGTCGATCCTCTGGATTACTCCGGCAAGAGAGCCGGCAAGAGAAAAGGCATCCGCTCGTGCGCAAAACTCTCCTGGCATTGGCCACGCTTCTGGCCATTGGCACCGTTCTCCCGTCCTATGCTGAGGCCGCGACGCTCGTGCCGCCTGGTAACCGTAATGCGGAACAACCGGGTGTTCCGGGTGCCTCGGCGCGCCGTACCAAGGGCTCGAACTCTACCTACGAGCGAAAATACCAGAAGGTCTACGAACTTCTGTCCAGCGACAAGCAGCTGATCTCCAAGATCAAATCGACGGCAAGCCGCTATGGCATTGATCCGATCCACATGATCGGCGCGATCGTTGGCGAGCACACCTACAATGTCGATGCCTATGATCGCCTGCAGTCTTACTATGTGAAGGCAGCGTCCTACGCGGGCAACAGCTTCCGCTTTGGCTATAAGGATGAAACGATTGCGCAGTTTCTGACGCATTCGCAATTTGCCAAATGCCAGTCGAAAAGCGATTCCTACAGCCTGTGGAATTGTCGCGAAGATGTCTGGGAGGCGAGCTTTCGCGGCAAGAAGGTCGATGGCGTCAGCTATCCCGATAACCGCTTCAGCGCAGTTTTCTTTCAGCCCTTCTATGCTGGCCAGACATTTGGGCTGGGACAGATCAATCCGCTGACGGCGCTCATGCTGTCGGATACGGTGGCGCGCACCTCTGGCTATGAGAAGCTGGACGAGAACGATGCCTCTGCCGTCTATACAGCCATCATGGATCCCGACCACTCGCTCGCCTATATGGCCGCTGCGATCCGCAAATCCATCGATGACTACAAGTCGATCGCCGACATGGATATTTCCAAAAATCCTGGCCTGACATCAACGCTCTACAATCTCGGCGGCTCACAGCAGCGCGCCGCCGCATTGGCGCAGAAGAACCGCCAAAGCGGCGGTACGGTCTGGCCGGAAGAGAATTATTACGGCTGGCTGATCAATGAGAAGCTGCCAGAATTGCAGAAGCTTCTCTAACTGGAACAGGTTTTTCAGATTATTTCCTGAACGGAAAAAATCTTTGATGCATAGCGACGGTTGACTGAGGCTGGGTACAGCCTCCACTCTATGGACAATGATCATAGGGAGATATGTTGTGAGCCGCATCGAGCATAACGGACTGTCATTCGACGAGACGCTTTACCAGTTTTTGAAGGATGAGGTTCTGCCCGAGACGGGGCTGAACGCCGACACCTTCTTCGACGGTTTCTCTGCGATCGTTCACGATCTTGCGCCGAAGAACAAAGAGCTCCTCGCCAAACGCGACGCCTTCCAGGAAAAGCTCGATGATTGGTATCGCCAGAACGGTGCGCCATCCGACCTCGCAGCCTACGAGGCCTATCTTCGCGAGATCGGCTACATCGTTCCGGAAGGCGCGGCCTTCAAGGTCAATACCCAGAACGTCGATCCGGAGATTGCCGAACTTGCCGGGCCGCAGCTCGTCGTACCGGTGATGAATGCGCGCTACGCGCTGAACGCCGCCAATGCCCGCTGGGGCTCGCTTTACGATGCGCTTTACGGCACGGATGCGATTGCCGAAGACGACGGCGCCGAAAAGGGCCGGGGCTACAATCCCCGTCGGGGCGAAAAGGTCATCGCCTGGGCAAGATCATTCCTCGACGGCTCCGTACCGCTTGCGAGCGGCAAATGGGCCGATGTCAGCGGTTTGCGCGTGGTTGACGGCGCCTTGGTCATCGATCTGGACGGCAGTTCGACAACCCCTGCCGATCAGGCGCATTTTGCCGGCTTCGATGGCGATGCGTCGAAGCCATCCGCTATTGTGCTGAAAACCAACGGCATCCATATCGAAATCGTCATCGATCCAACCACTGCCATCGGCAAGGCTGATCGCGCCGGCATCTCCGATGTGATCCTCGAATCGGCGCTGACCACCATCATGGACTGCGAGGATTCCGTCGCGGCTGTGGATGCGGAGGACAAGCTGGTCGTCTATCGCAACTGGCTCGGCCTGATGCGCGGTGATTTGACCGAAGAGGTCTCCAAGGGCGGGGAGACCTTTACCCGTCGCCTCAATCCTGACCGCAATTATACCGCGCGCAACGGAACGGCTCTGACGCTCCCCGGACGCTCGCTGATGCTGGTGCGCAATGTCGGTCACCTGATGACGAACCCCGCTATCCTCGACCGTGATGGCCAGGAAGTTCCGGAAGGCATCATGGATGCGGTCATCACCGGTCTGATTGCGCTTTACGATGTCGGCCCGATCGGTCGCCACCAGAACTCGCGCGCCGGATCGATGTATGTGGTGAAGCCGAAGATGCACGGCCCGGAAGAAGTCGCCTTCGCAGCTGAGATCTTCACCCGCGTCGAACAGCTTGTCGGCATGCGCCCCAACACCATGAAAATGGGCATTATGGATGAGGAGCGCCGCACGACCGTCAACCTCAAGGAGTGCATTCGCGCTGCGAAGAACCGCGTCGTCTTCATCAATACCGGCTTCCTCGATCGCACCGGCGACGAAATCCATACCTCGATGGAAGCGGGCCCGATGATCCGCAAGGGAGACATGAAGCAGGCCGCCTGGATCGCGGCGTATGAAAACTGGAATGTCGATATCGGTCTCGAATGCGGCCTGTCCGGCCATGCGCAGATCGGCAAGGGCATGTGGGCCATGCCCGACCTGATGGCCGCCATGCTGGAGCAGAAGATCGCCCACCCCAAAGCGGGTGCCAACACGGCCTGGGTGCCCTCGCCAACGGCCGCAACGCTGCACGCGACGCATTATCACAAGGTCGATGTGGCCCAGGTGCAGGAAGGGTTGAAAAGCCGCGGTCGTGCCAAGCTCGCCGATATTCTCTCTGTCCCCGTCGCGGTTCGCCCCAACTGGACGCCTGAGGAAATCCAGCGCGAGCTGGACAACAACGCCCAGGGTATTCTGGGCTACGTCGTTCGCTGGGTCGATCAGGGTGTCGGTTGCTCCAAGGTGCCGGACATCAACAATGTCGGCCTGATGGAAGACCGTGCGACGCTGCGCATCTCCGCCCAGCACATGGCAAACTGGCTGCGCCATGGCGTGGTCTCGGAGGAGCAGATCGTCGAGACCATGAAGCGCATGGCAGCCGTGGTCGATCAGCAGAATGTAGGCGATGCGGCCTATACGCCCATGGCAGGCAACTGCGAGGATTCGGTTGCGTTCCAGGCTGCGGTGGAACTGGTGTTGAAGGGCAGGGCGCAGCCGAACGGCTATACCGAGCCAGTCCTTCACCGTCGCCGCCTTGAGCTGAAGGCGAAACAACGCGCCTGAGAGCATCCTCCACCGTCTGGGATGCGCGCTGATCGGCAAGCATCTCAGACCGGAAACAAAAAAAGCCGCCGGGAATCCACGGCGGCTTTTTGAATACTTTGGATCCGGAAATTACTGGATCACGATAACCTTGGAGCTGCGGCCTGGACGGATGCGGCTGTAGAGATCGATCACGTCCTGGTTGATCATGCGAATGCAGCCGGAAGAGGCGGCGGTGCCGATCGAGGCCCATTCAGGCGAACCGTGGATACGGAACAACGTATCCTGGCCCTGTTCGTTAAAGAGATACATGGCGCGCGCACCGAGCGGATTGCTGATGCCGGGACCCATGCCGTTTTCGACATATCTGGCCACTTCAGGCTTGCGGGCGGCCATTTCCTTCGGGGGATGCCAGGTTGGCCATTCCTGCTTCCAGGCCACATAGGCTTCACCAGCCCAGGCAAAACCCTGCTTGCCGACGCCGATGCCGTAACGCACGGCCTTGCCGCCGGGCAGGATGTAATAAAGGAAGCGCTCGCGGGTGTTGACGATCACCGTGCCCGGCTTTTCAGCGGTTTCATAGTTCACGATCTGGCGATGAAACTTCTTGTCAACGCGGTTGATCGGAATGGCGGGCAGGGCGTAACCAGCGTCCGTTGTCGCGCCATAAACTTCATCGCCGAAGATCTGGGCCGTCTCGACGACAACCGGAGCAGCGAGGGGGCGGGCGGAAGAGGTTTCAGTCGTCGTGGACGCGCAGCCGGTCAGCGCAAGGATGGACGACAGGCCGAGTGCAGTCAATGAAGTGCGAATGCGCATGGTGTTCTCGCGGAAAATTCGCTTATATAAGCGGTGCATGAAGCGATATTGGATCATCGGGTTATTTTCGATTAATCCATGCTTTGCAAGCCATCGCACCGCAGCAAGATTACCGCTTGTGCGAATATGCTGCTTCATGGTCTTTTTGCAACAATTTTGGGGGCCTTTTCCAGAATCCGTCCATGACTATTCTTTCCTTTACCAATAACAACCCGTTAATCGACGGTCGCCAATCTGAGAAAGCCATGCTTGTGCGCCGGGGTGTGCAGATATTGCTGAACGAGATGCGGCACTCCGTTCTGCCGGAACTGGCGCTATCCAGCGGCCGGCGTGCGGATCTCATCAGCCTGTCGGTCAAAGGGGAAATCTGGATCATCGAGATCAAATCCTCGATCGAGGATTTCAGGGTGGACCGCAAATGGCCGGATTATCGGCTGCACTGCGACCGGCTGTTCTTCGCCACCCACGCTGGCGTCCCGCTCGAAATCTTTCCCGAAGAGTGCGGCCTTTTTCTCTCGGATGGATATGGCGCCCATATGGTGCGCGAGGCGCCAGAACATAAGCTGGCGCCGGCCACACGCAAGTCCCTGATGCTGGATTTCTCCAGGACGGCCGCGCGCCGCCTGATGATGGCGGAATGGTCCACCGGCACCAGCTACTCGGACTGATCCGTATCCCGTTGCTTACTTGGGCGCGCGCTTGGCCAGAATGCGCTGCAGCGTGCGGCGGTGCATGTTCAGCCGCCGTGCCGTCTCCGAGACGTTTCGCTCGCACATTTCATAGACGCGCTGAATGTGCTCCCACCGCACCCGGTCCGCGGACATCGGGTTTTCCGGCACTTCCATCCGGTCGCCTTCGCGCTGCGTCAGCGCGTTGAAGACGTCGTCGGCATCCGCTGGTTTTGCCAGATAGTCGAGAGCGCCAAGCTTCACGGCAGTGACGGCGGTCGCAATATTTCCATAGCCGGTCAGCACGACGATTTGCGTGTCATCGCGATGCTGGCGAATGGCCTCGATCACTTCCAATCCATTGCCGTCGCCGAGCCGCAGGTCCACCACTGCATATTTCGGCGGCGCGCGCTTCGATTTTTCGATGCCTTCACTCACCGATTCGGCGGTGTCCACCACAAAGCCACGCGCCTCCATGGCGCGCGCCAGACGGCGCAGGAAGGGACCGTCATCATCGACGACCAGCAGCGACTTATCCGGACCGATCACATCCGAAGCCGTCATCGCCTCTTCTTCGTGCTTCTGTCCGTCATCAGCCATGGTCGTTTCCTTCGGTCATTCTGTTATCTTTGGGCGATCATATCCCTCATGCGCCACAAGCGCCACAAGCGTGAGGGTTTCCTAAGAGACTTCAGATCACCGGCTCTTATTATCTTCCATGACCGATCGCGGCCAGACGACGGTCACCCTCGCACCTGCGGCATTTGGTCCACGATTTTCGAATGTCAGTGAGGCCCCGGATCGCTCCAGCAACGTCTTGGCAATGAAGAGACCAAGTCCAAGCCCTCCAGCCGTCGCATCATTGTGCCTTTTGGTCACATAAGGATCGCCGATGCGTGCGAGAATATCGGGCGAATAGCCGTCGCCATCATCCTCGATCGTCACCATCACCTGCTGCTGATCATGCGCCACGGTGACGGTCACCATATCCTTGGCGTAATCGACGGCGTTTTCCAGCAGATTCCCAAGTCCGTAGAGAATACCGGCATTGCGGGCACCTACAGGTTCATCCGCCCGTCCGGACTTTTCCACCAGCTTAAGTTTCACGCCGAATTCCCTGTGCGGTGCCATCACCTCCTCGATCAAAGAGGAGAGCGGAAGCCGGCGAATATGTTCTTCGCCTTCGGCAGAAAGCGATGTCAGCCGGCGCAGAATGTCTCGGCATCGCTCGCTTTGGCTGCGTAGAAGCGCGACATCCTCGCTGAAGCGCTCGTCCTTTCCAAGCTCGCGCTGCATCTCCTTGGCGACCACGCTGATGGTTGCGAGCGGCGTACCCAATTCATGGGCTGCGGCTGCAGCTAGACCATCCAGTTGCGACAGGTGCTTTTCCCGCTCCAGCACCAGTTCGGTCGCAGCAAGCGCATCGGCAAGCTGATTGGCCTCATGCGAGACGCGGTAGGCATAGAAGGCTGCAAACAGCATCATCGCCACGATCGAGCACCAGATGCCGATATGAATGATGAGCTGGATCGGCAATTCTTCCCCTGGATACCAGGGAACAGGAAACGGCGAAAAAGCAATCGCTGTTGCGCAAGCCAGCGCGAAGAACAACAAGACGAGAGAATGTTTCAACGGCTGCGAGGCAAAGGCAATGATTACCTGAACGCAGATTAGGGGCGCGAACGGATTGGACAGGCCGCCGGTAATATAGATCAGCGCCGTCAATTGCAGCAGGTCGAAAGCAAGCAGCAGCGTCGCCTCCCACGGCTCCAGACGATAGGTCGCCGGAAACCGAGCCGATAGAAAGAGGTTGGCAGTTGCAAGGGCCGCGATAAGAAGCGCGCAGGTGAGCAGTGGCAGGGGAAAGCCAAGGCCAAACGCAACGATCAGAAGCGTGGCGCTCTGCCCGGCCACGGCAAGCCAGCGCAGCCAGACAATGGTCTGCAGCCTGATCTGGCGGCTGGCGCGGCCGAACCGTGTCGTTTCTACAGGCTGCTTTGCCATCTATGCCTCTTCGTTATCCTAAGTGCCGCGCGGCTTGGCGCGATGTGTGGCTTGCGCGGATGCCGGATCTTCCGGCCAGGGATGGCGCGGATAACGCCCGCGCATATCCGCGCGCACGTCCTTCCAGGAGCCCGCCCAGAACCCTGGCAAATCCCGCGTGGTCTGTATCGGCCTGTGGGCAGGCGAGGTCAATTCCAGCAACAGTGGCAATTTGCCGCCCGCCACACTCGGGTGATCCTTCAAGCCGAAGAGCTCCTGCACGCGAATGGTCAGCGTCGGTTCCTCACCCTCATAGTGGATCGAGTGCTTTTGTCCGGTCGGCGCTTCGAAATGGGTAGGAAGCAATTTGCCAAGCTGGCGCAGTTCCTCGTGCGGAACCAGCGAGCGCAGCCCCTCGATGATATTGCCGCCATTGATCTCATGGATCGTCTTGGCGTCATGCTGAAAGGGCACGAACCACTCGTCCAGCCGGTCGATCAGCGCCGCGTCGCTCATATCTGGCCATGGCGCGCCGACACTGCGGTGAAGAAAGCCGAGGCGATGGCGCAACTGCTGTGCCTCTTTAGAAAAGGGCACAATGCCAAGCCCATATTCGCGGATGCCGCTGGCAAGCGCTTGCGCCGCCTTCTCTCCGTTCGGGCGCGCAAGTGGCGTTTCATCGAGAATAATGGCGCCGATGCGCGAGACGCGTCTTGCCCGGACCTGTCCGCTTTGCTTGTCGAAGAAAAGCTGTTCTTCCTTGACGATCGCCTCTGGCAGAAATGCGTCCATATCGCGCAGTGAGATCGAAGCGGCCGCCAAGATCCTCGGTCGTGCGGCGCGGCCGACGATATCGGCGACCACCAGCATCTTTTCGGCTGCCAGTCTCTCTGTCTCTTCCACCTCGCCACCACGTCCATTCGCCATCACATATCGACCGCGCCCACCGCGCTGGAATGCGATGCGATCCGGAAAGGCATGGAGTAGAAGCTGCCCGGCCGTCAGCGGCGCTTCCGATCCGTCCTTTTTGCCTGGAAGGGAGGAAAGGAGCCGTTTTGCCAGTCCTTTGGCGGCGGCCGCGCGCTCCGTCTTTTCGCCTTTGAACCGCCGAAGCCGCTCTTCCAGATCGATCTCATTACCGCCAAGCCCCTGTTCAGTCAGCAGCACGGCAAGCAGCGAAGCCTCATGGCCACATCCAAGCTCTTCTGCCGCAAGAACCATGGCTGCGAGGCGCGGCGGCAGGGCCATCTCGCGCATCAGCTTTCCGCGTGCGGTCATCGCGCCAGACCGGTCGAGAGCACCAAGCCCCTGCAGCAGCGCAATTGCCTCTTTCAACGTCGACGCCGGTGGCTGATCGAGAAATTTGAGAGACGCCGGATCGCTGACACCCCAATGGGCAAGATCGAGCGCGAAACCGGAAAGGTCGCTTGTGAGAATCTGCGGCGGCGTAAAGGCTGGCAGCGCCGCTGTCTGTCCCGCATGCCACAGACGAATGGCAATACCCGGCTCCGTTCGCCCCGCGCGGCCAGCACGCTGATCGGCAGACGCGCGCGAGACCTTTACTGTCTCAAGCCGGCTGATGCCGGTGGATGGCTCGAAGACGGGCAGGCGTTGCAGTCCGCTATCGATGACAATCCGCACACCGTCGATGGTGATCGAAGTCTCCGCAATCGAGGTTGCCAGCACGATCTTGCGCCGACCGCTTTCCGTCGGCTTGATCGCCGCGTCCTGTTCTTTCTGCGAAAGGTTTCCATAAAGCGGGATCACCTGCGTATTCGGGTCGAAGCGGCCCTCCAGTCTCTCAGCGGTCCGCTTGATCTCCGCTTGCCCCGGAAGAAAGGCAAGGATCGATCCGGCCTCTGCGGCATGCGCCTCGATGATTGCCCGCGCCACCTTGTCTTCGACCCGCTCCTGTCCGGCCTTGTCTTCGTAGCGTATATCGACCGGAAAGCTGCGGCCGAGACTGGTGATGACCGGCGCGTCACCAAGCAGCGCACTGATCCGTTCGGAATCCAGCGTGGCGGACATCACCAGCAAATGCAGATCATCGCGAAGGCCTGCCTGCACATCCAGCGCCAGTGCGAGGCTAAAGTCGCCATCAAGCGAGCGCTCGTGAAACTCGTCGAAGATGACGACGGACACGCCGCGAAGCTCAGGATCATCCAGAACCATCCGCGCGAACACGCCTTCGGTCACCACTTCGATTCGCGTTCTGGCAGAAACGCGATTGTCGAGACGCATGCGATAGCCCACCGTGCCCCCGACATCCTCCTTCAGGAGTGACGCCATGCGGCTTGCCGCCGCACGCGCCGCCAGTCGTCGAGGCTCCAGAAGAATGATCTTGCCGTCACCAAGCCAATCCTGATCGAGGAGATAAAGCGGCACCAGGGTCGTCTTGCCGGCCCCTGGCGGGGCGCAGAGGACGGCTTTCTTCGCGCGGGCGAGCTTTTGCCCCAACGCAGCCAGCACATCCGTAACCGGGAGATTGCTCGAATCCTGGATTGCCGTTTTGATCGTACTCGTCATGGCGTCAGTTGGTCCGTCGCGTCACGCTTTCATAGGCAAGGATCGCGCCAGCCAGATCTTCCAGCGCCGCACCGACCGATTTGAACAGCGTGATCTCGTTATCGTTGTCTCGGCCCTTTTGACGCCCTGAAACGAGATCGGCAAGCTCTGCCTTGATATCCTCTCGCTGAAGCAGACCGGCCTGGAGCGGCTGGACGATATCGCCCCCTTCTTTAAGAGCGCCGTCGAAGGTGTCGACATAAACGCTTGCCAGCTGCACGGCCGCATCGTCGCTCTCGCGCATGGACGGCTTGAAGGCGCCCACGAGATCGAGATGCGCTCCGGGCTTCAGCCAGGCGCCATGGATCAATGGATCGTTGGAGAGCGTAGCGCAGGAAATGATATCGGCGTCCCGTGCGCCGACTTCCAGATCGGCGCAGGCAAAAGCATTAAGCCCCATCTGCCGGGCGTCAGCCGCTGCCTTCTCCGCGGAGGCCATATTCCGTCCCCATATATGGAAGATGGAAATGTTTCGCACCGTGGAATGGGCCTGCATCAGGTTGAGCGACAGGCGCCCGGTACCAACCATTAGCATGGACGACGCATCAGGCCGCGCGAGGTATTTTGTTGCAAGGGCGGAGGTCGCCGCAGTCCGGCGCGCCGTTAGCTCGCCGCCTTCGACCGCCGCCAGCATTTCCCCAGTCTTGCCGGAAGAGAGAAGATACGTTCCGAAGATCGCAGGTAGGGCACGTGTATTGTTATCCGGGAAGACGGAAAGGATCTTCACGCCCATATAGGAGCCAGGCACCCAGGCGGGCATCATCAGAAGCGTGGCATCCCTCTCCCCCGGCACGGCGACATCATGATGATGCCGAACGGGCATCTCGCAACCGGTGCGAAACATCGTTTCGATCGCTTCGATAAGCTGTGGCCACGCCAGTGCGTTGCGCGTTTCGTCTTCATTCAGAACCAGCATCGACTTTTCCCTTCTTCTCTTATGCGTCGAGCTTAGCACGGTGAGCGCATCATTGAAGAGATGGGCGATTTGCAGAGCTGTAAAACACCCTTGATGTCAGGGTCTGAGATGCTGCCTAAACCGTGCGTTCGAAAAAACAAAACAATTACGGTCACTTACGAGAAAACGACAGATTTATGAAAAACGTCTGTTGACTTGTTTGGGGTGTGTCTCTTATAAGTCCGCTCACTGACGAGGGCGGCGGCGCTGCTGGCGACGAAGTCCTTTGTTCTAGAGAAAAT